>ENA-OQVM01000009-OQVM01000009.1-marine-metagenome-genome-assembly--contig:-NODE-9-length-296242-cov-6.011487_pt1 | contig 296242 bp, 291 predicted proteins | sample MGYA00237776_ERZ505498 | MGnify/ENA primary metagenome ERZ505498 (study PRJEB26159, sample SAMN06265151) | marine metagenome | isolation source: Helgoland LTER site | place: Germany:Helgoland, sampling...
AGTGATCCGTCAGCTCAATTAAAGCAGTTAAGACAATGGGCCCAAGGTAATTTGAACTAGTTATCTGGTACAGCCCCCCTAAAATTTACACAAATTTCTGCGTGAACCCTTTAACCCAAGTACAACACATAGTCGTTAAAGCAACATTAACGTACTATATTTTGCATCAAATTTCTATAGATTCGACTGAAAATCATTCAGATTTGCTGGTTTGTGAGTCCAAAACGGCAACGGCACTCATATTATAAATGCCACGTGACGTCACCGCAGGCGACAGGATGTGCGCCGGTTTGGCTGCGCCGACAAGGATCGGACCGACGGATAAGCCGTCTGCGAGTTCTTTCAGCAAGTTAAAGGCTGAATTTGCAGAATCGATATTTGGGAACACCATCATGTTGGCTGAGCCTGTCAGGCGCGCGTGTGGGAAGATGCGCTTGCGTAATTCTTCATCGAGGGCCGTGTCGGCTTTCATCTCACCTTCGACTTCGAAGTCGAGGTTTTTCTCAATCAATATTTCCATGGCGTCCCGCATCTTGCGCGCTGATGGGCAATTAGAACTGCCAAAGTTCGAATGCGATAGCAGGGCAACTTTTGGGGTCATGCCAAATCGACGCACAGTTTCGGCACTGAGTTCAGTCATTTCAGCAATTTCTTCTGCTGTCGGGTCTGGGCTCACATGCGTATCGCACAGGAAGTATGTTCCTTTGCTGAGGATCAGTGCACTCAATGCGGAGACGTCTTTGACCCCTTTGGCTTTCCCGATAACATCAACGACATATTTGAGATGCCATTCATATTGACCATAGGTGCCACAAATCATCGCATCGGCTTCACCACGTTTTAAGGCGATCGCAGCAATTGCCGTCGTGTTTGTGCGAATAATAGTTTTGGCCTCATCCATTGTGACGCCTTTACGCTCCATCAACTTGTGATAGAGCGTCCAATATTCTTCATACCGGGGGTCATTTTCTGGGTTCGTAATACCAAAATGAACGTCAGGCTGAATGCGAAGGCCAAGGCGTTCAATGCGCTTCATTATCACGTCAGGACGTCCGACCAAATGTGGACGTGCCAGGCGATCATCAACCAGCGCCTGCACAGCGCGAAGAACGCGCTCGTCTTCGCCTTCAGCAAAGATAATACGGCGTGGGTCTTGGCGTGCGCGATCAAAAATCGGCTTCATCAACATGCCTGAGCGGAAGACAAAGCCCGCGAGTTTTTCCTGATACTTGTCGAAGTCTTCAATCGGGCGAGTTGCGACACCCGTTGCCATCGCAGCTTTGGCAACGGCTGGGGCAATCTCGCTGATAAGGCGTGGATCGAAAGGTTTTGGTATCAGGTACTCAGGGCCAAATACGAGCCGTTCACCAGCGTACGCATCGGCGACCCGTTCAGAACTTTCAGCCATAGCAAGGTCAGCGATAGCTTTAACAGCAGCCTGCTTCATCTCTTCGTTGACGTCGGTGGCACCACAATCTAGTGCACCCCGAAAAATAAACGGAAAACACAGCACATTGTTGACCTGGTTCGGATAGTCCGAGCGTCCTGTTGCCATGATGACATTGGGATTGGCTTTTTTAGCCATGTCTGGATCGATCTCAGGATTGGGGTTCGCGAGTGCCAGTATAAATGGTTTTGGATCCATATTTTTGATCATTTCAGGCTTTAAAATACCTGCAGTTGAAAGGCCTAAGAAGACATCCGCATCGTCAACAACATCATCAAGAGTGCGTAAATCTGTCGTTTGAGCGTAGCGACTTTTACGGTCGTTCATCTGTTCTTCGCGCCCGACATAGACAAGTCCGACTTGATCAACGAGCCAAATGTTTTCAACTTTTACGCCCATTGAAACGAGCAAGTCGAGGCAAGCAATACCCGCAGCACCACCACCTGTAGAAACTAATTTTATGTCCTCAAACATTTTGTTTTGCAAACGAAGACCATTCAAAATGGCGGCCGCACATACAATCGCTGTGCCATGCTGGTCATCATGAAAAACCGGGATGTTCATGCGTTCGCGAAGTGCTTCTTCAACAATAAAGCACTCGGGGGCACGAATATCTTCCAGGTTGATTGCGCCAAAAGTAGGCTCTAGGGGGGCAATGACTTCAATCAATTTAAGAGGGTCTAATTCGTTAACTTCGATGTCGAAGCAATCTATGTTTGCGAACTTTTTGAAAAGGACAGCTTTGCCTTCCATCACAGGCTTTGAGGCTTCGGCACCAATCGGCCCAAGGCCAAGAACAGCGGTGCCGTTCGTAATCACGGCAACAAGATTGCCGCGGTTGGTCATCTGGTAGGATTCCATCGGATCATCGACAATAGCGTTACATGCCGCAGCAACGCCCGGAGAGTAGGCAAGTGCGAGATCGCGTTGTGTCGCTAACGGCTTCGTTGGCTGTATCTGAAATTTTCCAGCTGGCGCTTGGCGGTGATATTCCAGTGCGCGTTCGTCGAGCGTTTTATCCGACATTGATTAGCCCCCGAATTAACTTTTTTGTATGGATTTAGCATAGGTTGATCCCTTGCCCGCTCTGGGGCAACCTCTAACCGGATGTTTTCGTGAAATATTTTATTCTTTAGGTGATGCATGGAAAATCAGAGCAATGCAGTCCCATTTGTCATTGGTCATCGAGGTGCTGCTGGTTTGGCACCGGAAAAACACTATAGCAAGCTTTCGACGTGCGAATATAAAAGGTGCGTCGTGGGTTGAATTTGATGTGATGTTGAGCGCCGATGGGACGCCCATTCTGTTTCATGATGATACTGTTAATCGGACCACAAACGGTCGTGGTGCGCTTGCAAAACTTAACCTAAAAGAAATTCAGTCATTGGATGCTGGACGTTGATTTTCTGATGAATTCCAAGGGGAGCGCGTGCCGACGTTTCGTGATGCGATATCTGAGATTAATGCCCTTGGGCTCGGTGCAAATGTGGAAATTAAACCAACGCCGGGTTTAGGTGTAGAAAAAGCCAAAGCGACGTGCGCGCTTATATCGAGTGACTGGCCTGACAGACTGCCACTGCCTGTCATTTCAAGTTTTGATATGTCTGCGATGGCTGTCGCAAAAGATCTATTACCAAACATCGAGCGTGCAACGTTGTTTGGTAAGCTACCCGAAGATTGGCTATCCATCGTTGAACAACTGGATTGCAAGGCAGTGCACATCTCAACCAGGCATGTGACGCAGGCTCATGTTGATGCCATCAATAGGCATAATTTTCCGGTGCGGGTATATACGGTCAATGATGCGGCGAGAGGTCAAGAACTCAGAGAAATGGGCGTGTCGTCTATCTTTACAGATCGCCCTGATTTTTTCTGATCAATCCACTTTAAAGATAATGTTTAAGTCGCATCGTCATACGCTGTCTATTGCCAGCGCGGTCGGATTGCGCAAACATTCCGGTTGGAGTCGGCATTCTGACAAACTTTCTTAACATGGGATTTTCTCCTTGAACGGCATTTTCTTTGCCATTGTGGCTATTGCGTTTGTTGTCGCGGGTTACCGCGAAATAACATTTGATGTCATTGCGTCGGTCGGTATCGACACACCAATGGCATCTCTGGGCAAAGCCATGATTGGAACAGCTGGTGATGCTGTAACGCTTGCGATAGGTCTTGTCGGCGTGATGTCGCTTTTCTTGGGACTTATGAAAATTGCTGAGCGGGCAGGGTTGTTGTTAGTTGTCGCGAAAACATTGCGCCCCCTCATGATGCGGTTGTTTCCTGCTGTCCCTGTAGATCACCCTGCGATGGGTGCGATGATTATGAACTTGTCCGCAAATATTCTGGGGCTTGGTAACGCTGCGACGCCGTTTGGTATTCGCGCGATGGAACACCTGGACACGTTGAACGGAGAGAAGGGGAAAGCGACGGACGCGATGATCCTGTTCTTGGCCATCAACACGTCGAGTGTCACGCTGCTGCCTACAGGTGTCATCGCCTTGCGTGCTGCTGCGGGCTCATCAGATCCAGCTGGCATCGTGCCGACGACCTTGTTTGCGACATTGGTCTCCACAACAGTCGCGATCGTCACCGCAAAATTCTGTGCTCGTATGTGCGCATCAAGCGCGCCGCCTGTTATTCAGGGTGAGGCGCTCGAGCATGACCCGTCTGAGGATGGTGAAAATGTGGCACCATCAAGCGGGTACCCATTGTGGATTTCGGCACTTACTCTTTCATGTGTGCTGGCACTCGTGCCCATTACAATTTTTCATGGGCGTGCCTTTGCGCCGTGGATCATCCCAGGTTTGATGATTGGGTTCTTAGGGCTCGGCGTTGCGAAGCGTGTTCCTGTTTACGAATGCTTCGTTGAAGGAGCTAAAGACGGCTTCAACGTTGCCTTGCGCATCATTCCATATCTGGTGGCGATTCTGGTCGCTGTATCAATGTTCAGAAACTCAGGTGCGCTTGCTTTGTTAATTACGCCTCTCGGCGTAATGACGGAACTAGTTGGCTTGCCTGCCGACGCATTGCCAATGGCTTTATTGCGTCCTTTGTCCGGGTCTGGAGCCTATGGTATTTTGGCATCGATCATTAATGACCCAGCGATTGGTCCCGATAGTTATACGGGCTATTTGGTTTCTACGTTCCAAGGGTCAACGGAAACGACGTTTTATGTGATCGCTGTTTATTTCGGCGCAGTGCAGATCAAACGTTTGCGATATGCTCTTATCCCTGCGCTGACAGCTGATTTCGCTGGCGTTGTCGCGGCGGTCGCAATTGTTGCAGTGTTGTATGGACCATGAAGAATCCACTTGGCCATCCGGTAGACCCAACCCCGAATTTGCACGGCGCACGCTCATCTGATTCTCCAGGTAAAGCAATTCTATGTGCACTCGCAGGCGGTGCCTTGTTGACGTTGAACGATGGCTTTGTAAAAGCGCTCACCGTCGATTTTCCGACGGGCCAAGTGTTGGCAATGCGTGGCATGTTTATTTACATCATGATCGCTATTTTTGCGATGCGCGCGGGTGGACTACATACGATGTGGCAGATCAAAAGCTGGCGTGGGCAAGGCCTGCGCGGGTTCTGTGTCGTTGGTAGCTCATTTACGTTTGTGACGGGGCTCTCATATATGCCACTTGCAGACGCGATTGCGATTTCGTTTGCGGGGCCTTTGTTTGTGACAGCGATGGCCCCCGTCATGTTAGGGGAACGCGTTGGCTGGCGACGTTGGATGGCTGTACTTGTCGGTTTTGCGGGCGTTGTCTTTATCGTCCAGCCTGGGACAACAGCTTTCCAATGGTTTGCGGTATTCCCTCTGGTTGCATCGTTTCTAGGCGGGATGCGAGATATAATCACCAGAAAGATGGCAGCGACAGAGACCACCGTGGCAGTCCTTTTTGTGACCACAACGGCCGTTGTTCTTGCGGGCTGGTCAACGATTTTTTATACGGAATGGATGCTCGTCGAATGGCATCACGTTAAGTATATTGTTGGCAGCGGCCTTCTCATTGGCGTTGCGCATTACTTGTTAATCGAAGCTTTCCGGCTGGGCGAGGCTGCGTTGGTTGCGCCTTTCAAATACGGCAATGTGCTATGGGCAGCCATTTTTGGATATCTTCTCTTCGGCGACATACCTCAAGCTGGTACCGTTATCGGCGCGTTAGTTGTTGCGTTCAGTGGCGTATACATTCTTCACCGTGAAGGCGTCCGCTCGAAGTAACGGATTATTTAATCGAGATATCTAGTGGGTTACATCATGTGTTGCCATATTTTGCCTTGAGTTCGACACAGGCATTTTCTGCATCGACGCGCTGGTTAAAGTTCAGCGCATAAAGCCCGATTACCGGAAGATTACCAGCTTCAACTTTGTCCGCAATGTACTCAGATTCCTTGTCAGCAAACATTTGCGGGAATTCATCTTGCAGTTTTACCCATGCATCCTCAGCTTCTTCACGTGATGAGAACGATGCCAGGCGTACGCGGTAATTCTCAGCGTCACTTTTGACACCATCAATGATGAAGTCTTCACCATTTAAAATCGTGCCGTCCTTTCCAATTTTAATTGATCTGGGGTCGACATCTGGCAATTCAAGTCGCGCCAGTTGTTCGGGTTCAACACGCAGCGTGTACGTTCCTGGTGCGATAAAATCGATCAGGTAGAACCCATCGTACTGTGATTCTACTTCTTTAATGATATCGCCTTTATTGTTCACAAGCTGCACAATTACTTCACCCGTTGGGTCTGTCCCTTCATTACCTTGTCGGTAGATAACGCCATCGATCTCTCCTGTTGAGACCACGGCAAAATCTACACGCCCTGGCGCACCTGGCCTGAGCGTCACTTCCACCCCTTCCGGAGATGCAATCCAGAACGGATCTTCCAGACTGGCTTGATCGACTTGGAAGTTAACCGGTGCAAATGTATCAAGAGATGTCAGGAATCCGAGACCTTCTTTGTTGGTTTTTTCTTTAAGTGTGAGGCACCCCGACCTGAACTTAACACCTTTCAATGGTTCATCGACGCCTTCTGTATATACGCCGTCGCCGTCCCAGTCCCGATAGACGCGCGCGGTCATGGTGCCGCGCTCCGCCGTTGGTTTTGAAGCGACACGAAGGCCGCCATCTGCGGCATCCTTGCCCCAGGAATAGGTAAGACTGAGTGCGCTCGAGTAACTGTTATCATCACTGTATTCACCAGATAATCCGACAGCGACATATTCGAGGTCCGTGTTGGCGCCCAGGCTAGCATCCAATAGGCTTAAAGATCGCAGGAATATGTAAAAACGTGGTTAACATGAACGGGTGTGCAGCATTTTTTTGTATTTGAATCAATTAGATTCAACATGGCAGGCGTACTTGCGTGGTTAACGAGATAAATTCAGTAAGTGTCAGGTGCTGATGAGCGCAAAAGTCGTGTTTCTCATCAATTTAGCTGCCAGTCGCTTGAGGAAGCGCCTTCAATGCATCGCGTGTCTTGATTGCTTTGGTGTAACCTTGCGATGCGGCACGTTCAATCCAATCAAGAGCTGCCGTTGTGTCCTGGGTGACGCCTTTTCCTTCATAGTATAAAAGGCCCAAGTTATACTGTGCCTGGGCATGGCCGTTACCTGCGGCCTTTTCGAACCATTTGGCGGCATTGGCAAAATCCTGTCCGCCCGTTTGGCCAATAAAGTTCATGATGCCTAAGTTATATTGAGCATCAATATGACCAGCTTCGGCAGCTTTTAAGAAGAATTGTGCGGCTTTACCAAAATTCCGTTCGACGCCAGTTCCTTTGTAAAAAACGAGTCCTTGCTGATAGTCAGCTTCGCCAGGTTGTTCTTGTTCGGCAGCTGGAGGTGGAGGAGGGGCCGTGTTTTCTGCAGGGGGTGCACTCGCTTGCTCAGTAGTGGTTTCGCTAAGTGGTTGCTCTGCAACTTCTGCAACCGGCGCTGGGTCAGGCGCGCCTTCATTCGTGGCGGCGGCGCTCAAGGCAGACACGGGCTCTTTAGCAGGTGCTGGCTCTGGTATCGTTACTGCTTCGGGCGCTGGGTCAGGCTCTGCGACGGGTATTGGTTCTGGCTCAGGTGCAGGCATTGGCTCAGGCGCTGCCACAATAACAGGTTCAGGGGCGACCGCCGGTTCTTCAACAGGTATTGGCGCTGGCTCAGGTTTATTCTCGGCCACTCTGGATTTACGTTCAGGTTTTGGCGCAGGAGGTAAGCGCATTCTCACCTTTGGCGTTCGATCAGATGGTGAGAAATGAATGATGCTATTAATCTTAGAGCTCACCCAGAAAGAGAATGCATCAGACTTCGTTGATGCGGTCCCGGTGACACCATGCTTGATATCAAGAAGTGGCTCAGCCATGCCACCTGCGACATCTTCAATAAATTCGTCACTTACGACTAAAATCGTGACGAACAGGATCGCCGCCAATCCAAGCGTGCCAAACAATAAGTACTTAATAATCTTTTCGACCACGGTCATTCCGTCCCGTTTAGCGCGAATCATTACCTAAGCATAGCTGTCTTTCCACGCATATTCCATAGTCTCAATAACTCATTCATTCGTAGGATGCTTGTAACACAGCGACTGATGCGCTACCCACCCCTCAATAATCATACTAAAACTCAATAAGGAGAGTATTATGTCCAGTCAAATTCGTGCTTCGCACATCCTTGTATCTACGGATTCAAAGTCGAAAGAGGACGCGTTAGCGGCCATCGAAGCTGCGCACAAAGAAATTTCTGATGGTAAAGCTTTCGCTGATGTTGCTCGTGACATTTCAGATTGCCCATCTGGTTCTGGTGGTGGTGATCTTGGAAGTTTTGGAAAAGGTGCAATGGTACCGGAATTTGAGACAGCCGCGTTTGACCTTGATGTCGACGCAATGAGTGGTCCTGTTGAGACAAGCTTTGGCTATCATCTTATTCAACGTACTGAGTAATTCTATGTGATGACTGGCGCGTCGAGTTCATACTTGTCGTGCCGGTCTTCAATTTCCAGGACCCAAATATCTGGATCGCTCGCGACCCTCCGGTCTATATAACTTTCTACTTCTGGATCGCTCAGAGGCTCCCCACCATTCGCGATGAGCCATGCACGGTTTCCCGCAGCGTCACGTGCCTGTGAAAGCACTTTCGAATACCCATTTAGTTTATCTAACCGCAGGATAATGCTTCCTGCATCAGGATTGCCGCGACGACGCACGACGGCTTGCATCATACTGATATCGCACATGCGCACTTGGGCCGAAATCCATAGTGCTGCCTTTATTCTAGGCTCAGACAATTAAAGTGCTCCCAAAATGGAAAAGAGAACGGGTGTGACGCAGGGCATAGCCTATCTTTTTACACATAAACTATTGTAGTCTCTTCACACCGGGGGCTCCAGAGCCTTGTGGAACGGGCTGGGGGCACGTTTGTGGTAACGGAAAACGATAAAAGACCAACAGAATTACGCGTCGAAGCTGACAGTGAGACGCGGTTTCGCGACTATGCCGATGCCGACGCAGATTGGTTTTGGGAACTCGACCCAAACCTTCGGTTTGCGATTGTCTCAAAGCGCCAAGAAGGTCGCTCGGTTGTTCACGAGCAGGATCTCTTGGGTAAAACACCCTGGGAATTTGCAGATGCTGACCCTAAACGAGATTCAATGTGGGCGGCATTCGTAGATAAGCTTGAGCGTCGTGAGACATTTCGAGGATTCCGAATAGCACTGCGACAAGATGACGGTGGATTTGTTTATTGGCGAATGAGCGGTAAGCCAGTGCTCGCACTCGACAGGACATTTCTCGGTTACCGTGGTATTGCGACGGACGAAACTGTCGATGCAATCCACCGTGTTCATCTTCAAGCACAGTCAAACGATTATCAAATTACTCTGGATATGTTGGGTGAAGGTGTCGCGTACTTTGATGGTCGTGAGCGACTAACATTTGCAAATGCGACTTTTCGGAAACTCATTCCCTTAATGCAAACAAGTTTTGCAACAGGCACTTCATTTGAGAGAATAATTACTGGCATTCAGCCGATGATCATTGAGGATCGAAGGAAAAAAGGCGCTGCTAGTGTCGTGCCGACAGGTTGTGCTTTCCATTGGCGGTTTATTGATGGGCGACAAATTGACGGAGAGATAAGTCCGCTTCCTTCAGGTGGGCTTGCAATTATCGTTCGAGACCACACACCTCGTCCAGAAAGCACGGCGTCCCAACAAGACCAGTTTCAGTTTATTGCTGACTCTCCCCAAGCCTTTTTTGTTCAGCGAGACGGGCAGGTCATATATGTGAACAGGGCAGCGGCAGATATTTTTGGGTATTCGACAGAAGAAATATTGGGACGTGAGCTATGGAAGCTTTTTGATCCCGACGAAGTTGCTCGAATCAAAGAGTATGCTCATGCACGAAAAGCTGGTGCTGATGTAACAAATCAGTACACATTGAACGGATTGCGGTCTGATGGATCGCGCCTTCATCATGAGGTTTTTGTGAGTACGGGGGTATGGGATGGCGATGATGCCATTCAGGTGTTCCTTCAGGATCGAACAAAAGAACATATCGCGGAAATTGCACGATCGGACAGTGAAGCTAGATTTAGAAATCTCGTTGAAGGATCGATTCAGGGATACTTTGTCCACCGGGATTGGAAAATTTTGTATGCCAACGCTGCTGCGGCAAAAGTGTTTGGATATACAGTTGAAGAATTTGTCGGACTTAGTTTCTTGGAATTAGTGTTACCCGAAGAACGTAACCTTGCCACTGATATTCGGCGTCGTTACCTCGCGGGTGATGTTGATGTACCTGATCGCTACGAATTGAACTGTATTCGGCAAGACGGTGAGCCGGTTTCTATCGAGACCAATGGTCGGATTGTAGATTGGGATGGTGAACCCGCATTCCAGGCGACGATGATTGATGTTTCAAGACGGAAGAAAATCGAATCGTATTTGGTTCGCGCAAAAGAAGATGCTGAACGTGCAGATCGCTCAAAGACAGAGTTTCTGGGCAATATGTCGCACGAACTGCGTACGCCACTCAACGCGATCATAGGGTTTTCTCAACTCATTAAAGATCAAATTATCGGTTCGGCTGATCCTCATTATATTGATTATGCAAACGCTATCCATTCGTCTGGGATGCACTTGCTTGAACTGGTGAATGACTTGCTTGATGTCTCGTCAATCGAAAGCGGTGCGTTAATGCTGAATGACGACGATGTCGATCTTGTTGAATTGGCAAAGACCTGCGAACGAATGCTTCGCCCACGTGCGCAAAAAGCAGAGTTGCTCGTATCTGTCGATACGTCAGGTGGCCCCTTACATATTCGAGGCGATGACCGCCGCTTAAAACAAATATTAATTAACCTCGCAAATAATTCGATTAAATTTACAAAGCCAGGTGGCCACGTGATTATGCGGGCCTATCAAGATCAAGAAGGGCGTGCCGTCATTGAAGTGGAAGACGATGGTATTGGCATTTCTGCGGAAGATCAGAAAACCGTCTTCGATCCTTTCATCCGAGTTGATTCAGCTTTTGTGAGCGAGAAGGAAGGGACAGGCCTTGGATTGCCGCTCGTTCATGCCTTGGCGGAATTACATAATGCTACCGTCAAATTGGAGAGTGAAGCTGGTGTGGGGACGAAAATTGCTGTGATTTTTCCTAAAGAACGGACATTAGAGCAAACGGGGTAAAGTAATTTTGACTTTAACTCTCTGATTCATATGCCTTTTATGAAGATTTGTAGTTTCTGTGACTTGCATCACTGCAAGGCTGACCCCTCGAAACTATGGTTAAGATGATATTCACAAACTTCTCCTTCACCGGGCTCACGCGTCCGGTGTTTTTTTTTGTTCAATTTTTAATAACGAGACATAAGTTTTTCTTATTTATCCCGCGTGTGTCACGTGCTGGATAAATGTTTTCGGCCCGTGGTAGTATGAGGCTTAGATATAAGGAATTTAGTCTCGTGAGTGGATTGCTCGAACGATTTTCTGATCATACACGCCGCATTTTTGCGCGTCATCGTGGTCGCGCCTTTCTTGATGGCGCAATGGCTGCAGCAGCGCTTGTTGCGCTTGCGGACGGGGATGCATCTTTAGAAGAAGGCGCCGAAGTTGGACGGCTTATGCGCGTGCTTGATATTTTGCGAGATCATAACCCCGACCTGGGTGTTGAGGCTTACCTTCGTCATATTGATGACCTGAGAAAGCAGCCTGATGGATTGACGCATGTCCGCAATAATGTGGTCGCGGCAGCAAATGGAGATCCGGAAGCGGCGGCTCTGCTTATTGTCATATGCCACGCCATTAGTGAAGCTGATGGTGTAATCCGTCAATCTGAGCTTGATGAAATTCAAACATTATCTAATCTACTAGATGTCGATGCAAAGACAGCTGTCGACATGATTGCACCAATACCCACCAATAAATAATCCAAGGAAGATCTATATCATGAGTGAATACAACGGACCATTGTCGCGATTTACAGTTCTCGATTTAACACGTGTTCGCTCAGGACCGACGGCTGTCCGTCAATTTGCTGATTGGGGTGCCAATGTCATTAAGATCGAAGCACCTGAAGCCGTTGATACGGGCAAAGGTATGGGGGGCGCTCGCAATGGTCCAGACTTCCAAAGTATCCATCGTAACAAACGATCAATTACACTGAACCTTAAAGAAACAGAAGCTCGGGACATCTTTATGAAGATGGTCGAAACGGCTGACGTGGTCATTGAAAACTTTCGACCTGATGTGAAAAACCGTTTGGGTATTTCTTATGAGGACCTGAAGAAGGTCAATAAAAAGATCGTCCTATTGTCAATTTCTGGTTTTGGTCAAGATGGCCCTTACGAGCGTCGACCTGGCTTCGACCAAATTGCCCAGGGTATGGGTGGATTGATGTCAATCACAGGTCTGCCAGATCAAGGACCGGTTCGTGTTGGTATCCCTATTGCTGATTTGACGGCTGGAATGTACGGCGCGATGGGCGTGATGATTGCATTATTGGAACGTGAAACTTCAGGTGAAGGACAATGGGTACAGACATCATTGTTGCAGGCGATGGTCTCAATGCTCGATTTCCAGGCTGCGCGTTACTTGGTTAAAGGCGAGGTTGCTGGGCAAGCTGGCAACAACCACCCGACGTCAATTCCGACGGGCGTGTTTAAAACTGCTGACGGACATATCAACATTGCTGCTGCAGGTGATCAGATGTGGGATAGAATCTGCAAGGTTCTTGAAGATAAAGAATTGGCTGATAATGCTGATTTCTCAAGCGGTGAATTACGCTCGAAAAACCGTGATGCTGTAAATGCAGCACTGGAAAAGCATACGGTTAAGTACAATTCTGAAGAACTGATCACGATGCTTAATGACTCAGGTGTACCGTGTGGCCCGATCAACACAATCGATAAAGTGTTCGATGACCCACAAGTAAAGCATTTGAATTTACGTCACCCTGTTGAGAGTAAAACGCTCGGTAAAATGGATATCCTGGCGCAGGCAGTGAACTTCTCAAGGTTTGAGCCAAAGACCGGCATGGCAACACCTGAACGCGGCGAGCACACAGATGATGTGCTCAAAGAATACGGGTTTAACGATGAAGACATTGCGGCATTCCGTAATAAGGTCGTGATCTAAGCCCATGTCTCTAAGCGACTTTGATCTCACATCCAGAGCCACGTTCAAGCATTTCACTCCGGTGACATTACGATTTTCTGATCAAGACAGCATGGGGCACGTCAATAATGTTGCGTTTGCTGCATTTGTTGAAGCGGCGCGGACGATGCTTATTCAAGGCTTGTTAAATCAGTTTAACCACCCGGACCTTGATTTCATTCTAGCCCGGGTGGTAATCGATTATAAACAAGAACTCCATTATCCAGGCACGGTGGATGTGGGTGCACGCCTTATCAATCTTGGGTCAAAGTCTCTGACTTCAGGGTATGGTGTATTCTTGGATAATACCTGTATTGCGACAGCTGAAAGTGTGAACGTGTTCTATGACATGGCGATGCGTAAATCTGTTGTGCCACCGGAAGACGTTAAAGTTGCCGTAACCTCAGAGATTTCGGGCTAAAACGCTAATAATCGCGCTCGTTGGTACTGTGTTGTTGTTAAAGATTGCCGCCGAAAATTAATGTCATTTATTAATTGCTTAGATATGAGTTGGGTTTGCCGCGCAATACTAGGCCTGATCAGTGTTGTTTACTTAAATGGGTGTATGAGCGTGAATGCGGTTGAGACACGTAATCTCGAAAAACCAGATCAACCATTCCAACGTGCACTTTATGTTCAGTATGCCGAACTTGCGTTACGTGAAATTGAAGAAGGAAATGTCTCGTCAGCTGAGTTGTTTGATCGAAAAGCCAGATTAGCGGCAGCAGGCGAAAACGTCGCAATACCATCCGTTCCTGACAGCCTTTCTGTTGATGCAAAGTTGGTTGATCTTAACGTTGGTCAAAAAGCACTCCAGAAACATTTTACCCAGCAATCATACCTCCATATGCCCGTCGTAAGTGCGCGTGCACAGGCGATGCTTGATTGCTGGATAGAAGAGTTGGATCAAGGAGTCGATATCGGCGACATCGCAGCATGCCGGCAAGCTTTTGAGCGTGCGATTGCTGTCTTGAACGACGCTTTGTCCGTTAAAAATAAACCTATCAAATAAGTGTATGCGGACCGTTTATTTTCGGCGAGACATCTGATCCTTGAGTTTGTACCAGCCCATCATGACCGGTAAGAACCAAGGTTTACCATTATAGAACGGGATGGCGCGAAATGCTGGGCCATCAAATGCAGATGCCCCGTCTTCACTCCCAAGCACAACCATTGCTGCTTTTTGACCCATCCAACGCGCCCAGACGACACCGGATCCACAAAATCCCGTGGCATACACGACACCGTCATGGATTGTTAGTTTTGGAAGTTGATCCATTGGGAAGGCAACAAACCCAAACCAATGATGCGATAGCTGTGTTTCAGAAAGTTCAGGGAAAATATCGACCAAGCCCTGACGCAGTCTTTCCCGAGCAACAGCACTGTCACTGCTCAATCTTCTGCCACCTAGAAGAATACGTGTCCCATCGGGTGACGGGCGATAGTAGTGACCCACCTCGCGTGCTTCGCCGTGCATTTGACGCTTTGGCATCAATGTTTTCATCAAGTTCGCGCTCAGGGGTTGTGTCGCAATCATTTCTGAAATGACTGGGACCAGTCGGCGCCGCAGCCATGGCAACCCGGCATCTGTATATCCGTTTGTTGCAACGATGACATGCGAAGCCATGATCACACCTTTTGGCGTCGTGACTTTAAATTGTCCGCCGACACGAGAGATATCCGTGACGCCTGTTCCACCAAAAATTTTAACGCCGGATTTCTCGGCAACTTTTCGCATGCCGCGGTGCATCTTGCCTGGATGAACGCCGCCGATGTCACTTCGAGAGACGCCGCCATGATAAAGTTCCGTGCCAATTTCATCTGACTGCTCTGAGCGCTCGATGATTTTGGCATCAATGCCAACTTGCCGGTTCAACAGGTCAATTTCCCGCTTCATGTTTTCCAGGGATTCAGCATTCATGGCACCGGTAAAGCGACCAACGAGCTCATAATCGCAATCGACTTTTTCATTTTCAATGAAGGCTTTGAGATCATCTCGTGCTTCATTGCCTTCAGCGTAGAAAGCTTTGGCTTTCTCCATGCCAAATTTAGCAACAAGCTTTGAGAAAGAGACGCGAAGGTTACCACTGGTAATACCTCCGTTTCTGCTGGATGCACCATCACCGGGCCGGTCCCGTTCAAGAACAACTACGTCGCGTCCCGCACGCGCCAAAGGAATAGCGGCGCCCATGCCTGCAAACCCACCCCCCACAACGACAATATCTGCCTTTTCGGGTGGAGAACCGTTATCCGCCGCTTGTGGTTCGGCTTCTTCCCACCAATAGGGGGTCTCTTTAAAGGTATTCATGGAATATTCCTGTTCGGATAAACTGAGGATAGGGCATCACGCAGCATTAATTGTGCCAAGCTGTAAACAAATCGGCAATTCGTATTTAGAAAAAATTTGAATTAAAGAACTTAGAAAAGGGTCTCAAGCGCAAGAAATGGCGAGACAGAGTAGAGTGGAAACCGCTCTGAGCCTAAGCCCAGAGCGGAAACCGAAACAATTAGTCTTGAACCGCGAGGTTCTCAGCGGAAGACTTACCGTTTTTACCAGGCTCAAGTTCATAAGAAATTTTCTGGCCTTCACGAAGAGTGCTGAGACCAGCACGCTCAACTGCAGAGATGTGGACAAACGCGTCGTTGCCGCCATCTTCTGGCTCGATGAAACCAAAACCCTTAGTTGGGTTGAACCATTTTACTGTACCAGTAGCCATAACATATACCTCTAACAAGATCATTGAGACACTTTCCACACCGTGTGGAACCGTGCCGTAAACGCTCACATTGTTAAAGAGACTAAGCTTCCGGTAGCCCGGTTAATAATCAACTCGAAACAAATGTAATACGTATTAGGAATACTTAGCGTTATTTCTGATGAAGTCAATGGCTTGCTGTGAAGGAATACATAAGCATTCAAACTGACACTAAGTACTAAGATTCGCCGTCAAATCGCCGAGTCGCGGCAATGAGTCCAAATTGGACATCTGATGAAATGCTTGATCGCACTGGTCGACTGTTAGAATGCGCCCCGCGCAATCTGAGAATTTATCGCGCAGCTCAGAAACGCTCATGGCATTGTCGCCGCTGCGGCCGACCATATTATTCACGCGGTTCACCAGGCGCTTGTCGTTGTTAAGTATGACAGCGATCTCAGCATCCCAGATTTCCCCATCTGGTGCATTGGCCTCGCCAAATGGCGCCGCGGTTGTAATGGCGAGGAGTTTTTGGATATCGGGATGAGCATATGCACCATCCTCAAAATCTTTGAGGCGAACAGCCCCATCCAGAAGGGCACGCGCCACGGCGTACTGAACACTGAATTTTGCCTGCAGCACACTTGTTGGATGCGGTGTGTTTGTATGTCTTAAGCGTCTTGGGTGCGTGGTGATCTCGATCGCTTTTACATCTTCAGACTTTAAGTTGTTTCCTTGTACAAGATTGAGCATCGCAGCAATGGCTTGATGGGTACTGCCGCAACAGGGGAATTGCTTGATGCCGATGGTGGGTAACTCAATGGCAAGCGCACCTGTCCACGCATCGGTCAGAGGTGTTGGGTTAAAATTACCTGCCCCGTTGAATACATTGAAAAAGCCCTGATGATGCTCCATCGCGCTTGGGTTCGCTTCGAAGCCACGTTCAGCGAGTAAAACAGCCATCAAACCCGCACGACCAGAATGCCCGACATGCAAAGGTTTCGTCATGGTCCCAAAGTTGGCTTTAATGCCAGATGCCATGGAGGCAGCGATGGCGAGCGCTAATGACGTTTTTTCACGGTCGAGCTTTAAGGCACGTGCCGCTGCTGCGACAGTGCCAAATATGCCAAGTGTCGCCGTTGGGTGCCAGCCCTTGTCGTAATGATGGGGATGCACAGCCATAGCAAAGCGATGCTCGACCTCAAACCCGACGACATAAGCATTGATAATGTCCGCACCGGATAATCCGTGTTCTTCGCCCAGTGCAAATAAGACAGGCACGAGCGGGACTGATTGGTGGCCGCCCAGCACATCACTAAAATCATCAAAGTCCAAAGCATGTGATGCCGTGCCGTTGACCAAGGTCGCATCAAGCGCGCTTGTTCGCTGGTTGGTGCCAAGGATTAAACAAGGCCCAGGACCATCAGCAATGCCCTGCGTATCTAATAAAATTTGAGTGCAGGCTTCTGGAAGTCCTGCCAGCGTGACGCCAATTGTATCGATGATGCCAGCCTTGGCGGTATGAAGCGCAGCGTCAGATATCGATGCTGGATCAAATCCAAGAATATGATCTGCGAGGCTTTCTAGCACAACGGTCTCGTCTTTATTTAAAACACCATCCATCGCAATGTCCTCCGAGGCTATCCGAGGGATTAGTCTAATGCATTATAAAGGGCGACGTCGATCCCCCGCCTATGCCTTTACTTTATTAGGTGCGGCTGGTCAGAAGTTTCAATCCTGCGAATGTAAAAAAGACACCAAGCGTTGCCTGGATTTTACGTCGTGCCCGACCGTAAACCCTTACCATCGTTGGTGTTGAAAACGCTAACGCATAAACGGAATGCAAAGTGAGAGATAGGATAAACGTTCCAATGACAATCGCCGTGCCGACCCATAATGGCGCGCCTTCTTGTAAACCCAATGAGATAATGGCGATCCAGCTTAAGGCTGTCTTTGGATTGGTCATCTGAATGGCAAGTCCACGAAGAAAGTATGTCTGTGGCTTTGAATCTTTAACTGAAATTGCATGGGCTTCTATGTCGTGTTTTGCAGCGGCAGACTTGAATGCCTTGTAGGCCAACCAAAGCAAATAAAACCCACTGGCGATTTTGATCGCAGTCAGCGCCCAGGCATATGCTGCGAGAACAGCTGAAAGACCTGCGACTGTGAGTAACGCCTAAAAGAACGAGCCCGTTCCAATGCCAAGGGCGAGGGCAACACCAGCTTTCCACCCATCATTCATCGCAGTTCCAATCACGGCCAAAATATTCGGACCAGGGCTGGCCATGCCGACGAGAAATACTGAATACGCGATAAGAATGCTCGGAAGATATAGTGAAATTGAATCCATGATGCTCGCCCATATAAATAAATGTTCATGAATTGCTCTTTGTATATAGGACTAAAGCAAGGCTTACTTCGAGCCTCTCAGTGTGCAAAATAATGCATGCCACCATTAACCGGTATAACGGTTCCTGTAATGTAGTGGGCTTGAGGTGAGCAAAGGAATGCGACCATGCATGCAAGGTCTTCCGGGTCCCCGAAGGCACCTGTAGGAATATTTCCTTCTATGAAATTTTGCCGGGAAGCTTCGTCAGGATAAAGTTTTTCAAGAATTTGAGGACTATTTATTCGCCCCGGTGCAACGCAGTTGATTGTCACACCGTCTTTAGCAACATCACATGACACGCCTTTTGACCATAGGTGAAGTGCGCCTTTAGCTGCAATAGCTGCATTAAGACTCCGCGGTTCCATTGACCCACTTATGTTAATAATGCGCCCCCATTGATTGCTTTGCATCGTTGGCAGTAAAGCGTGCGTAAGTCTGCGTGGGGCATGGAAATTTAGATCGAACGCTTCAGCCCAGAACGCTTCATCAGCATCAAGGGGGGTAGGGCGTGAACCACCTGCACAGTTTGCAAGGATATCTATATGGCCAAGGGCGTTCGTTGCCTCTTGTGAAAGCCGAATGGTATCTGCAGCATCTGTTAGTGAGGCTGGGATAAGCGTCGGTTTTTCAAAGCCTTCCGCTTCGATAGCGGTGGCGGTTTTGGAGAGCGCCTCCATACTTTGCGCGCTCAATGCGAGGAGAACACCTTCGCGCGCTAATGCGATTGCGACACCTGCACCAATACCTGTACTGGCACCCGTAACCAGCGCCCGGCGGCCATTAATATTTAAATCCATTTATGTGCTCCGTTGGGACAGGTGTAAGACCTGTCATATGATTACATTGGTGGATTGTTTCTGACTTCAAGAGGTCTTCGAAAAACCGCCTACTGTGTATCAGCTTTCCAGATATCTTGATCCAGCTGGAATGCAGGATTTTGGAACGGAAACGGTTAGTTCGCCCAGCAACATAAACGATAGCGTTTTGCCGTGCAGATCTTGTGTGAGGGCGCTGTTTACACCGCCTTCCAAAGCATCATCGATAACCAGATTAAGCGCAGGCAAATTCGTCAATTCATATCTGGTGACTTTGGTTGCGCCCTTATGCTGAAACAACTCTAGGACACGAGCCTCGGTGACTTGCTCAAGAAGATGCGGGAATGTGCCCTCGAGATACGGTACCACAGAGATATTTGAGCGATTGCCTTTATCGCCTGCACGCCCATGTGCAACAGCATGAAGGGGAACTGTGATTAGATCGCTCATGGTAATACCTCAATGGCACGGGCTTGCGCTTCAACGGGTTCGCGGGGAATGAGTACGGACGCGGTATTCACTTGCCCCATGACGTTGCAGCGATAGCCGCCGCCACCTGCTGGGCCCGAACAAAACAAACTTAGTACTTCGTCGTTCATGTATTTCGCGATCGCTTTATCTTGGGTTCTAACGGCCGCACGCAATCTGTACTCACCGTCCTTTGTCATGTTCGATCCGCGGCCGCGATCAGATGTGTCGTTATCGAAGACGGCACCCGTACCAATAATCTCAATCCGCATTGGGTCTGTAATGCCGTAACGTTCGCAACGTTTACGTACAATGTCTGCAGCCAATTGTGCACGGGCGAGGGCGTTCGGCCCGGCATAGATCATATCAGCTTCGCCAAGCCAGCCACCATCCGCCGAGATTGTGACTTTGAGCGTTTCGGGAGGCGGAGCCCCGCGTGCACCCGATACCCGAATGCGATCCTTGCCATCTTCTGCCAATGAAACATTGGTAATGTTCAAGGAAACATCGGGGGTCAGATACGCTGACGGGTCATGCATTTCATAAAGCATTTGTTCGATCACCGTTGCTTTGCTCACAAGACCGCCGGTGTTTTCTGCCTTGGTAATAACGATGGAGCCGTCCGCGTTAATTTCACCGATTGGAAAGCCGAGGTTGTCCATACCAGGGACATCTTTGAAGCCTGGGTCACAAAAATACCCGCCGGTGACTTGCCCGCCACATTCTAAAAGATGGCCTGCGAGAGTGCCGGACGCCAAAAGATCCCAATCGGTCTCGCCCCAACCAAATTCATGGATCAATGGCCCCAAGACAAGGGCGGCATCGGTGGTGCGCCCAACCAGCACTATATCAACATCAAGTTTTAAAGCCTCGGCGACGGGGCGTGCGCCCAAATACGCATTGGCTGCGACAATCTCTTTGCCATCAATGCTGACGCCTTCAATGGTCGGCAAGGCAGCGACTTCATCACCATCCATAAACGCTAACAGATCATCACCCAGAACAACGGCGACGCGCAGGCCTTTGACGCCGAGTTCCTCGGCCAATTCATGGACGCGCTTGGCACCACCCATAGGGTTTGCATTGCCAAGGTTCGCGACAATTGTGACGCCATGTTGCTTGGCGGCGACTAAGACGTTCCGCAGATATGGCTCCAGGTATGGAGAATATCCCAGTTCAGGGTTACGCATTTTGATGCGCTGCGCGATGGCCAATGTGCGTTCGCCCATTACCTCAAAGATCAAATACTTGGGACCGTCCCGGTCTTTTAATGTTTCGACAACGGCGACGCCGGCGTCTAGGCGGTCTCCGGCAAAACCAGCACCTGATCCAATATAAACAGTTTGCGTCATCTTATTCTTCTTTCATGTGCGCACGGAGCATTGTGCGGACGTTGTCTGGAACGGGTTCAGCGCGTCCTTCGGCATAGTCCATATATACATAGGCGACAGTGCCCGAGGCACAGTGTCGGTCGCCTTGCCAAATTTCTTCATAAAGCCCAAAGCTTTTGGTACCTATTTTATCAACCCAGGTTTTGACGAGACAGTCTTGGTCAAAATAAATCTGCCCTAAGTAATCGACATTCATATTGACCAGTGCAACGTGCCAGTCATCGAACTTCAGGCTTGGCGTCAAGATGCGGAAAATTTCCCGGCGTCCGGCTTCAAACCAGATCGGCACAAACACATTGTTGATATGGCCGGCGCCGTCAGTTTCGGAAACGCGAGGGATGATGGGTGTTTCAAACATGCTTTAAGCCGCTGTCCAGCCACCGTCGACCATCAATGATGATCCGGTGACAAGTGCTGACGCGTCCGAAGCTAAAAAGATAGCCGCGCCCATTACATCCTCGACCTGGCCAATGCGGCCAAGGGCGATTTTGGATGTGACGAAATTTCGGAACTCCGTGTCTTCCAGCATGTGTGCTGTCATGGGTGTTTCAATAAACGTTGGGCAGAGTGTATTCGCACGAATGCCATGAGCGCCCAATTCCCAAGCCATGGCTTTGGTCGCACCTTCGATGGCATGCTTGGTTGCACAATAGACAACACGCTTTGGTCCACCAACATGTCCCATCTGGGATGAAATATTGATGATCGACCCTTTGATGTTGTCAGCAATCATGCCTTTTGCGACGGACTGGCAAAGGAAGATCACAGACCGCACATTCAAGTTGGTCACTGCGTCATAATCTTCAGATGTGATGTCGCCGAGTTCTTGCGGACGATTGCCGCCCGCATTGTTGACCAGAATGTCGAAAGGCCCTTCAGCTGAAATCATCGCTTTTGTGCGGTCCTGGTCCATCACATCAAGTGCGCGGCCCGCTGCCTTGCCACCGTTTTCACGTATGCCTGCAGCAACAGCCTCAACCTCAGTTAATGTCCGCGAGACTAACGTCACATCAGCACCTGCATCAGCAAGGGCAACCGCAATCGCCTTGCCAATGCCGCGACCAGCACCTGTCACCAGCGCGCGGCGACCATCCAATCGGAAGCTAGGTGTTTTAGGTAAGGGAGAGGCGTCACTCATTCTTTTGCGACAATTCCATAAGGCTCGACACTGTTGCCACCATAACGGCGTGCGCGAATGTTGGCTTGTTCTCCGTGTCCGGCAAAACCTTCGATGGCGCAAAGTCGTGAACAGTATCCACCGACCAGTGCTGAGGCTTCATCAGTGAGAACCTTTTGATAGGTACACGTCTTCATAAACTTCCCGACCCAAAGACCACCTGTGTAACGTGCGGCTTTTTTCGTAGGAAGTGTGTGATTGGTGCCAATGACTTTATCGCCAAACGAGACGTTCGTGCGGGGGCCCAAGAACAATGCACCATAGTTGGTCATATTGTCTTTAAAGTAATCAGGATCTTCAGTCATTACTTGCACATGCTCGTAAGCCAAGCGATCTGCTTCCTCGACCATTTCATCGATGTTGTCGCACAGGATGATGGCGCCATAATTTTCCCAGGCTTCACGGGCAATCTCGGCAGTTGGCAGGACACCGAGCTGACGCTCAATCTCAACCATTGTTGCTTCGGCGAGAGCACGAGAGTTTGTGAGTAATGCCGCAGGTGACGTGGGGCCGTGCTCGGCCTGTCCTAGAATATCGACAGCGCAAATTTCTGCGTCGACGCTATCGTCCGCGATGACCAGTGTCTCAGTTGGGCCTGCAAACAAGTCGATACCGACGCGTCCATATAATTGGCGCTTGGCTTCGGCGACAAACATATTGCCGGGACCAACCAGCATATCGACGGCGTCGACACTTTGTGTGCCCAAGGCCATTGTGCCGACGGCTTGAATACCACCTAACACCAGAATTTCATCAGCGCCTGCCATATGCATCGCTGCAACGATGGCGGGATGTGGTTCGCCATTATGTGGAGGGGCCGAGGCAACAATTCGTTTAACGCCAGCGACTTTAGCGGTCAGCACACTCATATGTGCAGACGCCACCATTGGGTATTTACCACCGGGGACATAACAGCCGACGGAATTCACGGGTACGTTTTTGTGACCAAGAATGACACCAGGCATTGTCTCAACTTCGAGATCTTTCAGGCATTCTTTTTGCTTTTCAGCAAAGTTCCGAACCTGTGCTTGAGCGAACTTAATGTCGTCGATATCGCTCGCTGATACTTTTGAAATCGCTGCGTTGATTTCATCTGGGCTAAGGCGAAAATTCTCAGCCGCATGGCCATCAAATTTTTGTGCGAGTTCCTGGACGGCGTCGTCGCCGCGCTTTTCGATATCAGCCAGAATGCCTTCGACTGTGGTGCGAACTTTGGCATCTGCTTTGGCAACGTCTTCGGCGCTTTTGCCCTTCTTTAAGTAAGTGATCATTTGATGTTTCTCGTCTCTATATAAAGTTTGAAATTCAGTTTATTTCTTTAAATCGCCGGCAACAGTTTTCGCAGCATTTAAAATGAAGGATTGCTCGGACGCTACGAAGAACATGTGGATTCCCAACTCTTTTAAGGCAGCTGCTTGTGACGTATTGCCGATAAATGTCATTGCGCCACAGCCGTGCTTCTTTGCTGCATCACCAACAGTTTTCATGGCTGCCATGACTTCAGGTGCGCTGGTATCGGTAAGCCCCATGCATACTGCGAGGTCAGCTGGGCCAACGAATAATCCGTCGATCCCATCCGTGGCCGCAATCGCATCAATCGCTTCAACGCCTTCAGGCTCTTCTATTTGTGCGATGACGATGGTTTCTTCTGCACTCTTCTTTAAAAGCTCAGGCATTGAACGCGTTGTGTAATCTGCCCAACGGCTTGATCCGGCATAGCCTCGACCGCCATGACCAAAGCGCGACCATTTGGCGATGTTTGCAGCTTTCTCAGGCGTCGCAACGTGTGGCACAACGATGCCTGTCGCGCCGCAATCGAGAACCTTTAGAATCTCAGCCTGATTGCCATCGGGAATACGTACGAGGATCGGAAAGTCGAGTGCGCGGCCAACTGCCATACATGCATCAATCGCGACGCGGTCGAAAGGTGCGTGCTCTGCATCCAGGCAAACAAAATCCATGCCCGACATTGCGAGTATTTCTATCATTTGAAATGCAGGTGTCTTTAAAAATGTACCAGACAATACATCGCCGCGGAGCATACGCGTCCGTAGATTTTCTTTAGCCATTTTGTTTCTCTCCGATGATTTTTATTTAAAAAGTGCTGTTGCAGACATTTGTTCTTTGTCGAGACCCAAGCCTTCGCCTGCGTCCAATATGCTATTCCAAGCTGCCCCCGCAATTTCGAAACCGTTTGCGGTGCGGTCTGCGCGAGATTTACGTTCAGGGTCGCCTGGAATCATGACGGGTTGATCGGGATCGCGTGGGCGGGCTGATTTTACAAAATCGATATAGTCTTTAACGCCGCTTGCAAATCCGTGGCCGTCGTCAAGAATTTCCGGTTTGAAATAAACCGAGAACATGCCGTTGTGCGTTTTTACGCCAGGCCCTGTTGTGCCAGAACCGGTGAGTGCGCCAGCCAGCAATTCACACGCCAATGCCAAGCCTGAGCCTTTGTGCTCACCCATTGTTAAGAGTGCGCCAGCGCCAGCCCGTGGGTCAGCAACGTCACCTGGCTTCAAGTCACCGTACATAGCCGTTGGGTCAATTGTTGGTTTTCCGTCACCGTCAATCAGCGCACCTTCAGGGACAGGCTTTCCACCCCGAAGTGCAACCATGACTTTGCCTTCTGCAACTTTCGACGTTGCAAAATCTAAAATAAAATCATCACCGCCAGGATTAGGTACACCAATCGTAACGGGTGCTGTTGAGATGCGTCGATCTGCGGCACCGAAAGGGGCAACCAGATTACTTTCAGAAACGTTGACGAAATTTATCGAGACCAGGCCATTGGCACATGCTTCTTCGGCCCAGCGGCCAATACGTCCAAGATGACCCGCACGCCTAAGTGCGATGATTGCGATTCCATTTTGTTTGGCTTTGTTGATGCCAATGTCGACGGCTTCTTTGCCGACCACCTGGCCAAAGCCCTTATTGCCTTCAATGATCGCAAAAGTATCACCATCGACGACAACTTCTGCATGCTGCCCAAACTTAAGGTTATCCGTGCGCTCCCACATCAGGTATCTGGGAATGCGAACAACGCCGTGGCTATCATGCCCGGATAGGTTTGAGTTCACGAGATTTGCGCTAATGGCGAAGGCTTCGTCTTGAGACGCGCCGGCGGTGGTAAAAATTTGCGTGCCAAGAGCTGTCATGCCATCGGCTGAAACGCGTGCAGGTTGTTCGGTGCTCATGATGCTTTCAACAACTCCAGGTTAAAGGTGCAATCATCACGAAGCTTGCCATCAAAACAGTCGAGAATATTCTCAGCTGTCATACGTGACATCGCAATCGCTGATGATACAGATGCGGCCCCATTGTGCGGAGTGATAAGAACGTCATCGTGCCTAAAAATAGGGTGGTTGGAATCAGGTGGCTCAACACTCAATACATCAATACCTGCGCCATCGATCTGACCGCTATCGAGAGCTTTAATGAGGGCATCGTCGTCGACAATGCCACCACGTGCGCAATTTAGAATAATAGCGCCACGTTTGATTGCATCGAATTCGTCCGTTGAAATCAGGTGATGCGTTTCAGGGTAGAGCGGCACATGCAGCGTCAGGAAATCTGCAGTGGGGAGTTCTGGGCGGAAATCCTCGACGGCACGCACACCCATTTGATCAGCAAGCTCACGGTCGAGCTTAATATCAGCGACAACAACGTCCATGCCAAAGGCTTTGCACATTGGTGCAATAAGTCGCCCGATCCGGCCAAATCCAACGATCAGGATCTTTGCGCCTTGGAAATCCCGTACTCGGAACTCGTTGCGCTTATGCCAGTTGCCGCTTTTTGCCATCTTGTCTTGCGCGGGTAGCTCTTTCGCGAGCGCCATCATGAGCGCCATCGTGTGTTCGGCGACGGATAAAGAATTCGCCCCGGATGCAATGGCGACCGGGATACCGCGACCACTGACGTATTCAACATCAATAAGGTCACAGCCCACGCCATGGCGCGAAATGACCTCAAGCTCATTAGCATGGTTTAAAATATCAGCAGTCAGTTCAGCAGATCTTGCTGCGATTGCGTGAACACCAGGCATGTGCGCCAAAAGCGTTTCTGGACGAATGTCGCCCTCAAGATGGACAACTTCAATGTCATCCCGTCCAGCCAAAATTTCCAATCCACACGGGTGCATGGTTTCCGTGACAAGAACTCGTTTCATATTATTACTTTCTATTATTCAGCTGCGTCAGAAGATGGGGGAGCCCCGAAGAATTTGTTTTTAGCCATGGACTGGCTTTCGTAGATCGAACCTTTTTTCTCAGGCTCGGGGAAGGGAAGGCGGATAGGGGCAGGGACAAGACGAGGTTCGTTGGTCACATCCCCTGCGATCATTGTGGCTTCGAACTGTTCCCATGAACCGATTCTAGACATGCCACGAATATCCCATGCATCGGCTGCGGCAACTTGTAGCAATAGCAACCGCCTATCTTTGCCTGATGTATTTTGTCCAGAACCGTGCATCATCCGGACATGATGGAAACTGCATGAACCCACTTTACCGGTTATCTTTTCAGCCTTCGAAAAATCTATTCCTGAAGTGTCAGGGTCAACGGCGCCGATAAACCGGCCTTCCTGATGATGGTCATGGGTGGGGCCTTTGTGAGAACCCGGAATGCAAAGGAGAGGGCCATTGTCTTCGGTCATTGCATCAAGCATGACACCAACCGCAAGCACATCATCATTGGTATGGGGATAGAATGCCCAATCCTGATGCCACTCAACGGGTGATCCAAATGTTGCTGATTTCAAATTGATTTTTGATCCATGCATTCGCAAGTTCGGGCCGATCAACCGCGTTAACGCTGCAATGAGCTTTGGACGTTTTGCCATCTCATGGAAAACTGGATGATTGAGGAACGGCTCCTTAATGCGGCGGACACGTGGGTTTTCAGGTGTATGTGAAGGCTCTAGATCAATCACGTCCGTGTGGTCTGTTAAATCGCGTGCGCTTTCGACCAGACCCGCCATCGCCTCGTCCATCGCCTTGATGTCATCGGCGGAAAAAATATCCTCAATAACAACGAAGCCTTTGCTCTGATACTCGGCGAGTTGTTCGTCGTTGACGATTGATTCTGGTGAAGGCGTGGTCATAGGGCTGCTCCTTAGCAATGTATCGAAGTGTTTGGCTTAAAGAAAATAACTTGGGTAGCGATCTCGGATGTCGTCAACAATGGCAAGTGACTTACCAAGGTGTTTTCTAACGGCGGCTTCGGCGGCAGTTTCATCGCCACTCTCGAGAGCGGCGACAATCGCCCGGTGTTCTTTGATTACAGTTTTTCTACGAACTTGAACCATTAGGAAGAGACCGCGAATGCGATCGTAATGACCACGGCGCGTATCGAGTAGCCGCATCAATCCCTGGACGCCAGCTTGCTCGAACATTTCTTCGTGAAAATGGTTGTCGGCTAATTTAAATGCGCTCTGATCGCCGGCTTTAAGCTCTGTGCTCTGTCGGTGAATCCAAGCTTTAAGCTCGTCGACGCCAGGCTTTTCAATGGATTTCACAAGAACTCGAACAACTTCAACCTCGACGCTTAATCGCAAAAAGTGAATTTCGCGCGCTTGCTGAATATCAATAAGTGATACGGATGTCCGTGATTGCGGGAGTATATTGACGAGACCTTCTTCGCCTAATCGCAGCATGGCTTCTCGAACAGGCGTTGGACTAATGCCATATTTTTGCGCGACCTGATTTTTTGAGATCGTCGTGCCAGGCTCTAATGTCAGGTTAATGATCTGATGGCGGACGTCTTCATACACCTGTTGAACGGCTGAAATACCTGGCTCACGGCGGAGTAGGTTTCCGCCTTGCGCACGTTCAAAAGATGAGTCTGGCATTAATACAGTATCCAGTTTTGATGTTTGAAGTGTTGACTCATCATAAACTTGAACGCCCTAATTGGTTTCTCAGTTGATGTAAGTTAAGTAACATATTCCTTGACGGCTCAACTGATATATTAGTATATCAACGAGCGTTGAGTCAAATTCAACTAAATTACAAAAGTTATTTCGGGAGGTCTCCAAATGTTAAAAAAGTCAATTATTGCCCTGTCACTAGGGGCATTTGTATTGTCAGCGGCACCACACGCCGCCGACGCTAAAACGCTTAAAGTTCAAGCTAGTTCTAAAGCTGGTGACTGGGCGCACCGTTTCATGACAGACAAGTTCGCGCCAAAGCTCGGCGAGATGACCGGTGGTTCTCTCATGATCGACGTGCTGCCAACTAAAGCTGTTGTCCCACACCGTGAGACAATTGATGCAGTTGCTAACGGCATCCTTGATGGTGACCTGAATGCAGTTTCATATTTCTCTGGTCGTGACCCTGCGTTCGCGATTATCGGCGATCTGATTGCTGGTTATGATACTGTTGATCAAGTTCGTACCTTCTGCCAGTACGGCGGTGGTAAAGAAATCCTGCAAAAACTCTATGACAAGTACACTAAAGGTAAAGTACACGTCATCGGTTGTGGTCCATATGCAAAAGAAGCATTCGTGTCGACTATTCCAATCAGAGGCATCGACGACTTTAAAGGTGTTAAAGTTCGTTCCCCTGAAGGTCTTGCTGCTGAAGTGTTCAAGCGCGTTGGTGCTGCACCAGTTTCTCTGCCATTCTCAGAAGTTTACACTTCACTTGAGAAAAAGGTTATCGATGCGGCTGATGCATCTGCTCACGTGAACAACCACGCAAGTGGCATGTATAAGATTGCAAAATACCCAATCTACCCTGGCATTCACTCAATGGCTGTTCTGCAGTTTATTGTGAACAAGAAAGTCTGGGACAAGATGAGCAAAAGTGACCAGACAAACCTCGAAATGTGGTATCAGGCATCTTATGACGCTATGCGCCGTGAAGCTGATCTAGAAGATCAGGCGATCGCTGCTGAGCAACGTGCAGGTACTGACATTACAGTCATTGACTGGACACCAGAAGAGCGTGCCAAGTTCCGCGCAATTGCTGTTGGTGCTTGGGAAGATTTCGCTGCGAAATCTCCTCTCGCTCAAGAAGCACTTGATGCGCACCTCAAGTTCATGCGTTCAACGGGTCTGTTGAAGTAATCTAAAGACTCTACGAGCCGCCACGTCGGATCCCGGCGTGGCGGTACGTATGTATTTAATTATAAAATTTTGAGGGCGATGTAATGAACGGTATTGACGGTATTACCGAGCGAATGGTTGGCGCACCTAAAGGGTCTGCTTTTAATAGCTCAGTTGATCACTTCAGTCGATTTCTTGGTCTTGCCGTTAGCAATCTATATTTGCTTGCGGCTTTTTGTACATTATGGGAAGTCGTCGCCCGTTACTTTTTCCATTCACCTACGCAGTGGGTTTTCGAAGTCGTTATGGTGCTTTGTGCATCTGCGTGGATGTTGTCTGCTGGCTTTGTGACGCTTCAAAAACGTCATATCGGTATTACCGTATTTTATTTGATGGCGACAGAGCGAACGCGCTGGTGGCTTGATCTATTCGCGATGGTGGTCGGTGTTTTTGCACTTTATATGTTGGTGTCAGATACGCTTATTCGCGCCCTTGAGAGTATTGATCTGGTTGAGCGCGGTGGAACGGCATGGAATTCGCCGTTACCTATGGTGCTCAAGACCGTTCTCGTCACAGGTTTGTTTGTTTATCTTGTTCAATTGCTGGTCAATCTAAGTCGCCATTTCCGTAGTAATTTCCTGCAATTCACCGTTTATGCCACGCTCGCATTGATCTGCGTGAGACTCCTAGTCTCCATGTTTGGTCATTACGATGTTGCTGACGGGATGATGCTTGGCATTGATGAGTCCATCGCTGGTGCCAGTTCTAATTTTGTTGATCAATTCAGGGTCGACCGGGAAGAGATTGGCATAGGAACGATCTCGTTGGTTATTGTTATGGCGCTTCTCGCGCTGATGATGACAGGCATGCCGCTCGGTATTGTCACCTTGATTATTTCAGTGATATGCGCCCTCGTCTTTTACGGCAACACAGGCATGTACCTGGTGTCTACAAACGCCATGGACCTTTTGGAAAAGTACCCATTGGTGGCAGTGCCGTTCTTTGTCTTGATGGCATCAATCTTGGAGCGTGCCGGTATTGCTCAGGATTTGTTCGATGCGATGTCTATCTTTGCGGGTGGATTACGCGGCGGCGTTGCTGTTCAAACAACAGTTGTTGCGGTTATTCTCGCGGCGATGTCAGGCGTCATGGGTGGCGAGATCGTTATGCTCGGTCTTGTTGCGCTGCCACAAATGTTGCGACTGGGATATGACCGTAAATTAACAATCGGTTTGATCTGTGCAGCTGGTGCATTGGCAACCCTTATCCCGCCTTCAATCGTGATGATTGTTTATGGCTTGAGCGCAAACGTCGGTATCGGAGATTTGTTCTCTGCTGGTTTCCTTCCTGGCCTGATGCTTGCAACTTTCTATGTTTCATTCGTTTTAATACGCTGCAACATCAATCCATCATTGGCACCAACTGCTGCCGAGATCGCGCTGAAAACGGGTAATGAATCAAAGCTTGGTAAGCATCAGATTCTAGCTGTTGGTTTATGCATCCTTTTGATCGTTTGTGTGATGGGCTCAATTTACGGTGGCATCACAAGCGTCACTGAAGCGGCTGCTGTCGGTGTCTTCGGTGCAATCCTTGTTGCCGCAGTCCGGTTTCAGTTTAGTTATGCGCTGCTCCGAGATTGTCTTGCGAACACAATGGCTGTCGTCGGTACCATCATCTGGTTGATCCTTGGCGCTGTGGCTTTTGTTGGTCTTTATAACTTGATCGGTGGCGCAGACTTTATGCGTGATTTGATTAAGGGTACGGGACTGAGTGCGCTTGGCACGATCATGATCATGATGGCCATTCTGGTGGTGCTTGGTACTTTCATGGAATGGATCGCGATTATATTTATCACGGTTCCGGTGTTTGCGCCGGTTGTCCGTGATTTAGCCCCTGAACTTGGGATGCAACCTGATTGGGCAGCAGTCTGGTTTGGCGTGCTGTTCGTGATGAACATTCAAATCTACTTCCTGTCGCCACCTTTTGGCCCTGCGTGTTTCTGGCTAAAATCGGTCGCACCAAAAGATGTTACTTTGCAGGAAATTTTTGTCAGCGTCCTTCCGTTCATTGGTTTGCAGATCATTGGCATGGTGCTGGTATTGTTCTTCCCAATCATCGCGTTGTGGATGCCACAAGCGCTTAGTTAAAGGGAGTATATTATGTCTAATCCACAAAATTTACATGACGATCTAGAAGAAGGGACCATGCCCAATAGTAACTTTTATGGCGTGGCTCCTGGAATCGTTGGCGTACTGTTAGGCATAGCCGTGATTGCCTTCATGTTCGCTGTTGCTGATGGTTTCCACTAAAATAGACGTGAGCGATGACAAAAATTAAAAAGAAGTACGAAGACCTCCGCTCAAGCCGTTGGTATGCTCCAGATGACCTTCGCGCATTTGGGCATCGCTCCCGGACATTGCAGATGGGGTATGACCCGAGCGATTGGCAAGGCAAGCCAATGATCGCTATCATCAATACCTGGTCAGACATTAATCCGTGCCATGCCCATTTCCGCCAGCGTGCTGACGATGTGCGCCGCGGTATCTTACAGGCAGGCGGTTTCCCGATTGAACTGCCAGCGATGTCTTTGGCCGAGCAATTCGTTAAGCCAACAACCATGCTTTACCGCAATATGTTGGCGATGGAAGTCGAAGAACTTATTCGCTCTCACCCGATCGATGGCGCTGTTCTAATGGGGGGCTGTGATAAGACGACACCGGCTCTCGTTATGGGCGGTATTAGCGCTGGGTTGCCAATGATTTATCTGCCTGCGGGGCCAATGCTGCGCGGCAACTATAAAGGCCAAGCTTTAGGTAGCGGTTCTGATGCATGGAAGTATTGGGACGAGCGACGGGCTGGTAATATTTCTACTGAGGAATGGGGCGATATCGAAGCAGGTATTGCGCGTTCACACGGCACATGCATGACAATGGGCACGGCATCGACGATGACGGCCATTGCGGATGCATTGGGTCTTTGTCTGCCGGGTACAAGCTCAATTCCAGCTCCCGATGCAAATCACATTCGTATGGCAGCTGGTTGCGGCCGACGTATTGTTGATATGGTTTGGGAAGATCAAACGCCTGATCAGATTATTACCCGTGCAGCGTGCGATAATGCAGCTGTTGTGGCGATGTCTATGGGGTGTTCAACGAATGCAGTGATCCATTTGGTTGCGATGGCAAAACGTGCCGGCATTGATTTCGGCATGGAAGATCTTGATGCTGCGTCTCGTCATGTACCGGTAATTGCGAACGTAAGGCCAAGTGGCTCAACGTATTTGATGGAAGATTTCTTTTACGCGGGCGGTCTTAAGGGGTTGATGTCCAGACTGACGGACAAGCTGAACTTGGATGCCATGACGGTTTCAGGGGAGACTTGGGGTGAAGCACTTAAGGGTGCCGAAGTTTACAATGACGATGTCATTCGTCCGCTCGATAATCCGCTTTATGAACACGGTTCTCTAGCTCTGCTTAAAGGTAATTTAGCTCCCGATGGGTGTGTCATTAAGCCGTCTGCATGTGATCCTCGCTTTAATAATCATGAAGGTCCGGCGCTGGTATTCGATACCTACCCAGAGCTCAAAGCAGCCATTGATGATGAGAATTTGGATGTAACGGCTGACCATGTTTTGGTTTTCCGCGGTGCGGGTCCACAAGGTGGTCCCGGCATGCCTGAATGGGGTATGCTACCGATCCCCAAGAAGCTTATTAAAGAAGGCGTTCGCGACATGCTGCGTATGTCTGATGCCCGGATGAGCGGTACAAGCTACGGTGCTTGTATCCTTCATGTTGCACCTGAAGCACATATTGGTGGTCCACTGGCATTGCTAAAAACCGGCGATATCGTAAAACTCGACATTCCTAATCGCACCATCGATATGCTGGTAAGCGAAGAAGAACTTGCGAAACGACGTGCCGCCTGGACGCAGCCTGAACCTAAGTTTCAGCGTGGCTATGGCTGGATGTTCTCAAAACATATCAAGCAAGCGAATGAAGGTTGCGATTTCGATTTCTTGGAAACTGATTTTGGTGCCCCTGTCGGCGAGCCTGACATTTACTAACTGGAGACGATCATGAGCAAGACTGAACTTAGCGCGGCAACGCGCGAGAAGTTGATGAATGCAAGCACGGCAACCATTAGTACGGCGTTGTTCAAAGTAGGGCTGCGCAACCAGTTTCTTCAAGAAGTCTTACCGCTTAGCCAGAAGTCTAAAAATATGGTCGGGCAAGCTTATACCTTACGCTATATCCCTGCGCGCGAAGACTTGAACCCGATATCGGTGTTCCAAGACCCGAAGCATCCGCAACGGGTTGGTGTTGAGGAAATTCCTGAAGGTTTCGTGATGGTTATCGATAGCCGGAAAGATGCACGTGCCGCGTCTGCAGGCTCTATTCTGGTGACACGCATGATGAAACGCGGTGTTGCGGGTGTTGTCACAGACGGTGGTTTTCGTGATAGCCCTGAGATCGCAAATCTTGATATTCCAACGTACCACCAGCGCCCATCAGCACCAACAAACCTGACGATACATCAAGCGATTGAGCTCAACGGCCCGATCGGTTGTGGTGATGTTGCTGTATTCCCGGGTGACGTCATCGTTGGTGATGGCGAGGGTGTTGTGGTGGTGCCGCTGCATCTGGCTGATGACATCGCGCATGAGGCGACAGAAATGACGGCATTCGAAGATTTTGTGACGGAACGCGTAAATGATGGCCAAGGTGTCATTGGCCTGTACCCGTCGACCAAACAGGAAAACAAAGATGCTTTCGCCGAATGGCGAAAAAACAATGGACGCTGATATTCGAATTAAGCGACTAAATTTTTAAAGTTAATGGAGAGACAAGATGAGCGACATTACCGAAGATGACTTGCAGAGGTTGACCCAGTGGGACACACCTACAATCTGTAACGCGATTGAGGAAATCATGCCGGAACGTCGTGGTCATGGGTATACAACTGAGCCGCTTGTGGCATTGGACCCTGACCTGTCGCCTATCTGTGGTTATGCGCGAACAGCATTGATCCGCGCTGCTGAACCTTCAGCGGCAAGTGGTGACGTGGCAGCAAAAATGCGTTTGGATTACTACGAGTATGTTTCTCAAAACCCTGGTCCGACCATTGTTGTCATTCAAGATATCGACCCAGTGCCAGGCTATGGCGCGTTCTGGGGTGAAGTTCAGACGCACGTCCATAAAGGTCTGGGTGCGGTTGGCGGCGTTACGAACGGCTCGTTCCGTGATGTGACGGATAGCGTCCGTGATTTTAATTTGCTCGGTGGCGAAGTTGGCCCAAGCCACGCTTGGGTACATTTGGTTGATTTCGACTGTCAGGCAACGGTCTATGGTTTGACAGTTGTCACAGATGACATTGTGCATGCTGATCGCCACGGTGCAGTTATGATCCCTAAAGACGTGGTTAAACAGATCCCTGCGATGGTTGAGTTGATTGCCAAGCGTGAGGCGAAAATTCTTGATGCAGCCAAAAGCCCTGACTTCAACTTCGAAATGTTGAAGTCAGCAATTGGTGCGGCCAAAGAAATTCACTGACGTCGGTCGTTTTGGTATCTCAGTAACGCTGCAAGGCATTCAATGGTCGCCATGATCGCCGCGACATATAACAGCGGTGTCATACCGAAACTGTTGATGATCCAACCTGCGATAAATGGGAATCCGAACACGCCGATAAAGTAAGCGACGCCAAAGATCTGTAGCGTCTGGCTCATGATCTCTGGCGTGGCGTCGTTGGCTCCCATGGCTTTGACGATGGGGTATGACACGCCGTAGCCAATGCCAAACAAGACGGCTGCAAGCACATACAAGGCACTACTGTCGCCAAGCACGAGCAATAACAGAATGCTTGCTGTCATAACGGCGAGGAGTGCTGCGATAACGCCATAAGGTGCCCGCCCACCTATAAACTCGGCGAGGACCATGCGGCAGATCACTACGGTGATGGTATAGGCCAGGAAGTACCACGAGTAATCCAATCCACGTAATCCGGCATAGACTGTCTGGAAGTTAGCGACAGCGGCAAATACGGATGCGCCAAGCCAGACCATGATGATGGGTCTTAGTGCTTTGGTGCGTAGGACTTGAAGGGTGATCGAGATAGAGAGTTCAGAATTCTCTTGCTTGATTGATGTGATGGAATGCGTAGCGACGGCTCCTTTGAGCATCCAGAAAATGCCTCCGCTTATGAGGCACAACAAGCCCAGCAGTATGAATGCGAACTCAATACCATAGCCTAGTTTGACCAAAGAGCCCCCCAGTACGGGTGACAAGCCAAACCCTGCCATGACAAATACAGAGAGTAGCGTAAAGGCGCGGACCCGCTCAGTAGCGGCAATCAGCTGTGTCAGAACTACGGGCGTCAGGACGTAATAAAGGCCCCATCCAACGCCGAGAAGTGCACCGGCGGCATAGATAACGCCATCCAGACTGTCAGCCATCCCAAAGATAAACAGCGCAACGGTAATCAGAACACTTGAAATGGCGATGGTCTGCATCTGGCCTAGACATGCCGTTAGGTGTCCAAGCCAAAGAATGGTGATGATTGTTGAGATGGCGGTAATGCCAAGGACAAACCCGACATCTGTCTCAGTGCCGCCAAAAGTTGCAAACAAAGGAGGCAACAAAAATGTCAGTCCGTAAGTGCCAGCTTGAAGGAAGATGGCAAAATAATATGCGATAAAGAGTGTGCGACGGGTCATTTGTTCTCGTATGCTTTATCTCTGTTCATATGCACTCTATCAGTCCTTAAGTGCCTGGATAGAGCCATTATGAAATATCTATTGATCCAGGAGATGCGCCATGAATACGCCGTCAGGAGTGGCCTATATCAACCGGGAATTCGTCCCCATAAGCGAGGCGAAAATCTCTGTTTTGGATTGGGGGTTCCTGCGCTCTGACGCGACATATGATGTAGTGCATGTTTGGAAAGGACGGTTCTTTCGTCTAGATACGCATATTGACCGGTTTATTGCTTCGCTAGAGAAAATCCATATGACACTTCCCGTCAGTCGTCAGGAACTGGAAAAAATCCTGGCGGAATGTGTCATAAGATCCGGGCATGAAGATGCATATGTTGAGATGATCTTGACCCGTGGCGTGTCGCCGACGTTCTCTCGCGATCCACGCGATGCCATCAACCAGCTGATCTGTTTTGCTATTCCCTTCGGTTGGATTCTACGTCCTGAAGAGCGTGAAAATGGCCTATCCGTATTTATTTCTGACATTCAGCGTATATCCAGCGCCTCGATTGATCCGCGCGTTAAAAACTATCATTGGCTAGATCTCGTGATGGGGCTCTATGACGCATATGAGCACGACGCCAAAGCGGCAATCTTAACAGATGCGGCGGGAAATATAACGGAGGGCCCTGGATTTAATGTTTTCACCGTCAAAGATAACCAGATCGCGACGCCTGATGCTGGTGTGCTCGAGGGTATTACCCGTCGATCAGCATTAGAGATCGCACACGAACTTAAATTCGATGTTGTTGAGCGTCCGATTTCACGTGATGAACCTTTGAATGCAGACGAGGTTTTTGCGACCTCAACCGCTGGCGGTATTATGCCGATTACAAAATTGAATGGGCGTGATATTGGGAGCGGCAGTATGGGCCCAATGACACGTCAAATTCATGATGCGTACTGGGCGAAGCACCTTGATGATACATGGTCAGAAAGTGTTCAGAGTGTACAAGCTCGGACTTAGATGATCTGCTCAATAGACAATTCTAAGGTCTCAAAATCACTGCGATCTGATTTTGGGCGGAACGCGCCTATGTTACCGCCACCAACTTTCGACGACGCACAAATCAACCAGATAAAATCGGTTTCATAGGCCATTGATAAGTCAGTTGCTGACGGTTCAGCTGGATGATCTGGATGTGAATGGTAATGGCCGATGATTTCGGTGCCGTCGCCCAAGCTCTCAACCATGCGCATCAAATCAAATCGCAATTTCGGGTCGACTTCAAATCCTCGCGTGGGATCGCCTGAGGTGACGTTTTCACTTTGGTGTACGCCGGTGATGATCACGTTGTTGCCAGATTTTTCACCTGTCAGAAGACCGCAACATTCATGCGGATAGGATACACCCGCAGCGCGCTGGATGGCCTCAGCAAGGAGTGGGTCTATCTGGACAATCACTTAATTCTTAATGCGGCCAATGATGCGGCCATCCTTGATATCGATGACAATAATGCTGTCACATACACTGGCAGGACCAGTCATCACATAGGCGCGTCGCCCATCTGGCTTAACATCCGTAATCTTGCATCCATCGATTAAGCCAAGATCAATATCGTTAAACGAGACCAAGGGCGCATTTGTGTCCACAGGTGTCGCATCAACAGCCGGTTTTCCAAATAACTTCCAGCCAGGCTCGATCGATTTTTTATAGAGGCCATAACCAATTAACGCGACGGCCATGACAATCATGACCCCCATGCCGATGACAATTGCTTTTAGTGCGCGCATCATTTGTTACCCATTCGCTTTTGGTGTCTGGTCTTCATCGTCGGGACGGCTATGCTTGTCAAGTCTATGAGGTTTTGAGCATGAATACAGGTTTTGAGTCAAAATGACCGACGCGCAAATTTATGAGCTAATGGTGAGCGCAGATGACAACGGTCTTCGGTTAGATCGTTGGTTAACGGATAACGTCCCTGACATGTCCAGAAACCGGATTCAGGCATTGATTAACGAAGGCCAATTGACCGGTCCATTAGGGGCCGTCGATGATGCCTCGAAGAAAATTCAAGCCGGGGAGAAGTATCAATTAACGATACCACCGCCAATTCCAGCTGAGCCAGAGCCTGAAGATATTCCTCTGACTGTGCTTTATGAGGATGACCATCTGATTGTAATTGATAAGCCGCCAGGGCTTGTTGTCCATCCGGCACCTGGTCATGCGACAGGCACCTTGGTTCATGCATTGCTACACCATTGTGAGGGTTCCCTATCAGGGATTGGCGGTGTGACACGCCCTGGGATCGTGCACAGGCTGGATAAGGATACATCGGGCGTGATGGTATGCGCGAAGTCCGACGTGGCACACCGGGGGCTTGTTGAGCAGTTTCAGGTGCACAGTATCGACCGCGCTTATATGGCTGTGGTTTGGGGTTTGCCATCTCCAGCACAAGGGCGGATTGAAACGCGGATTGGCCGCGACCCGCATAATCGCAAACGCATGGCGGTTGTGAAGTCTGGCGGCAAGGAAGCGATAACGGATTATAAGGTCATACGCCCCGTTGGTTCCGTCGGGGCACTAGTGGATTGCCATTTATTCACAGGACGGACACACCAAATCCGTGTTCATATGTTGTCTATAGGTAACTCCTTGATAGGTGACCCGACTTACCTGCCAAGAAGTCGCTCAAAGAAAATGCGTGAACCTGAAATCCAAGAACGGGTGAGCGCGTACAAATATCAAGCGTTACAGGCTTATAGACTAGGGTTTGAACATCCAATATCCCATCAGGAAATGAAGTTTGAAATAGACTTATCAAAAGACATTCAAAAATTAATAAGCAGTTTAGATCAAATATTATAATAAAAGTACCTGATTAAAATCACCGTCTCTATTGCCGGGAACGTAGTTTGACGGGTTGTATGCTGGCGTGGTGTTAGAAAGCATCGCGCGACTGTGCCGACCCAAAGCTCAAAAGAAGACTGTCGCCAATGGGAACTCTCGCAAAAGACTTTAATCCAACACCTGAAGGTAATCTGTCACGGTACCTTCAAGTCATTAGACGTTATCCAATGCTCACGCATGAGGATGAGATTTCTCTCGCAGAACGCTGGCGAGATGATGCGGACGATGATGCCGCGCACCAATTGGTGAATAGCCATCTCAGACTGGTTGCTAAAATAGCCATGGGTTACCGAGGATACGGATTGCCCGTGGGCGAGCTGATTTCTGAAGGCAATGTCGGGATGATGCAGGCTGTTAAGCGATTTGATCCAGATCGTGGTTTCCGCTTAGCGACATACGCAATGTGGTGGATTAGGGCTGCAATGCAGGAATACATTCTGCATTCGTGGTCGCTGGTTAAAATGGGCACGACAGCAGCACAGAAAAAACTATTCTTTAATTTACGTCGTCTGAAAAATGAACTCCAAGCGATCCATGATGGGGATTTGTCGCCTGAACATACGGCTTTTGTTGCTAAGAGACTAAAGGTCTCTGAACATGAAGTGATCAATATGAACCGACGTCTGGCTGGACCAGATCACTCCCTCAATGCACCGTTGCGCGATGACAGTGAGGGCGAATGGATCGATTGGCTTCGAGATGAGAGCACAGACCAGGAAACCATCGTCGCCGAACGTCAGGAATTTAGTCATCGCCACAACATGCTATCAGGCGCGATGAAGTGTTTAACGGACCGAGAGCGTCACATCCTCACAGAGCGCCGCCTCAAAGACGACCCCATGACATTACAGGATTTGAGTTCTGTATACGGCATCAGCCGTGAACGGGTAAGGCAGATAGAGGTGCGTGCATTTGAGAAAGTACGTAAATCTGTCCGCAGCGCTGCAATTCGAGAGCATATGGTCAACTAGTCTCGCACCGGCTAGTCAAAATCACCCTCAACAGGTGGCCGATTAATCAATAACTTATGGAAGCGTCGCAACGCTTTACCTTTTAATTGGTATTGAATCTCTTCCTCAAGTTTTTGTGCGGCATCAGGCGAACTTTTGCGTAATGTGTATATAAAGTCTTTTACATCGCTATAGCTCTGCTTGCCGTTTTCAGAAATGGTATCGGCGATAACATTTGCTAAGCCTGCAATGTCACCTTCTTGAGTGAACGCTTCAGCCAAGCGCCTGTTTGCCTGGAATGTCTGTGGTGAAATGGTTGGAAGTAAAGCCCGACTGTAGGGCGATTTTAATTCTTGGTCAGGATTGCTCGGTGCATTCAATCTTTGTAGCGCACGCGTCATGCCGCCATCGATGATTTTACGAGGTTCTTTCTGATGAGCGCTTTCTGCGATGATACGGTGAGATAATGATAAGCGACCTTGCACAATAGCCGAGCGAACGGCGTGTTCTATCTTATCGCCAGGATGGACATCATGACTTTGTTCTTTCGACAGAATATCCTGATTTTGAAGCGATTGACGTACTTGTCGAATAGCCGCGTAAACGGCGCTTCGTGTTGATGTGGCTGTCGCGTTTTTGTCTAAAAAGCCTGTGTTTATAAGTGTGCGCGCGATTAAATTCAAATCTCTTGGTGCATTAACAGCGTTCGGTCTGACGCTTTGTTTTTTTGGATTGTTCTCGAGCGGTTCAAAAAATATTTAGGCGGTATGGTCGTATTAAAATTATCCATAACGTTCTCCCCTTCCCAGACGGAGTTTTGTAGAATAGCACTTCACGTTAAACACCTTTTGCGTGTGCTAATTGTAATATATCTACTTTATATAAATATCTCTGAAAAGTGGTTATTATTTTTAATAGATCAAGCTTTAACAGGCCTAAATATCATATCCATTTGCTTTTACATGCTGGGTAAAGCTCATTCTATCCGTGTTAGACGTCTGTCGTGCTTTATCGTCGGACCAGCCATACCGCTTAACTTCGCCGTATTTATCGATGTTCCGTTGTGTCCTGTACGAATTGACCTCACGCCAACGCTGATCGTACGACGTAAGCTCTTTCTCAAGTTGACTGTCGTCATACTGGTTCTTGTGGACTGTCAGGCGCGTTGGCAGCCTCACGCTTATCGCGGGGTCATCATCTGGATGACCAACACATAAACCAGCGAAGGGAAACACACTGGAAGGAAGGGCGCAAAGATCGGCAATCTCCCCCGTGACCTCACGCACCGCACTTATGGGACAGCATCCCAGTCCTTCTGCTTCGGCCGCGACAATAAAATTCTGCATGACAATAGCGGCATCGGCGGCGGCGTTTAGAAAGGCGTCTAAGGGGTCGTGTGCGAATTCAGTTTCTCGAAGTTCACAGATTCGCTGAATACGGCGACCATCACCACAGAAGATTAAAAATTCAGGTGCTTGTTTTATCCAGGGCATTGAGGGAATGAGATCTGTGACGGCTTCACGCTGATCTGCGTCGCTAAGCTGTATGATGCTTACCTGCTGTAAATCAGACTTTGCCGGCGCAGACAAAGCGCAGGAAAAGAGGATGTCCATTGTCTCAGCAGGGATGGCATCAGGTTTGAAGCGCCTTCGGGAGCGATGCTTGAGCTGTTGAGCGTGGACGCTAGACGCCGCTTTGCCTTTTCCAAATGTGGTTTCTTCGGCAAACCGTGCTGCAATTAATTCTGCGATCATATCAGTCATCAAGGTTCCTCCTTATAAGCAATTTCATGGCGTGATCGACGTGCATTTATGATGGCCAGCGCATTCATTGCGACCATGACGGCTGGGAATGCGAGAGCCGGTACATCAGGGAAGGCCGCTACGGTGGCGCTCGCGAGCGCACCTGCTGACATTTGCATAGCCCCTAAGAGGGCCGTCGCCGTACCTGCACGGGCCTTAAAAGGGCTGAGGGCCCCTGCGACGCCGTAGGGGATAACGACGCCGAGTGCATAGCCAAATATCGTCATGAATATCATGATGGATACAACGGTCGCATGATCGGTTAATCCAAGCGCCAGCATAGCAACAGACGCGATGAGCGCGGTCACAGCACCACCACCCATGACGTGTGAAGGCTCAGGGATACGTTCACCAATCATTGGCGCTGTATAGGCACCTAACATAAATGCGACAGAATGCAGGAAAGCCAGCAATCCAAACGTCGAGGGGTTCAGCCCAAGTTGGCTGATCATTAGTTCAGGGGCACCGGCATGAAATGCATACAAAGATCCAAGGACCAGGGCATTGGTGCCTGCAAAGCGTCTGAATGTTCGATCTTTTATAATGGATATATAGGTGAGGGCGATCTGAGGCGGAGAAAAAGATCCTTCTGATTTCGTGCCGGTCTCAGGCAGGAAGATGAAACAAAGGACCGTCATGATGACACCCATAATGACGGTAACGCCCATATTGGCCTGCCAGCCAACGGAATCCTGTATGACGCCTCCGAGTGCGGGGGCGAGGGCAGGGACAATGCCCATGGTCAGTGTCAGGAGTCCAAAAATCCGGATCAACGCAGCGCCCTGAAATGCATCCCGGGCGATGGCTCGGGCAATAACAAATCCACTCGCAGCGCCTAATCCTTGCAGCAAGCGTGCAATAAGGAGCCAGTCCAACGCTGCAGAGATTGCTGCGATAGCCCCAAAAACTGCATAAATGACTAAGCCAGGTATTAGAATTCGACGCCGCCCAAATCGGTCAGATAAGGGGCCAACGATGAGCTGGCCTCCGGCAAATCCAAAAAGAAAGACGGATAATACAAGACGCTCTGCGCCAAGCGCGACCTGAAGTTCACTGCCGATCGCGGGCAGGGATGGCAGGATGATATTAATAGATAGCTGGCCCATCGTCCCCAACGCCATCAAAAGGCCGACGCTTATCGGGCTGAGCGGTGATACTGCAGCAGATGGTTTGCCTGAGGCTGATTTTGTGTCGTCTGACACGCAGAGATCTCCGCTTTAACGGGGTAGGGACGAGATGCATATGATGTCCCTATAGGCCCAGATCGACAAGCCATGTATTTTTCCACCCTAAGAGCGTTTAGTGTGGTTGACGGTTCGGGGTGCAACTCGTACATTCCCGCGTCTTTTCAGGGTTTCATTTTTATACCTGAGCCCGACATTGGAGGGGTGGCCGAGTGGCTGAAGGCGCCGGTTTGCTAAACCGGTATACGGGAAACTGTATCGTGGGTTCGAATCCCATCTCCTCCGCCAATTATCGTCCTAATGGACGCTGAAAAGCCCCGGTTTTCTGGGGTTTTTTTGATTTTAAGGCTCCGTGTATGTTTGTGATGTCACCACTGTTGTCACCACTTGATGGTAAAAAAAGCAGTTTTAGCGCCAAGTTGAGCAAAACTTAGTATCTGTGAATAAAGTTGACCTATTGTCATTAACCTATAGTAGCGGGCTGGCCGTAACCGTGCAGCAGAGCAAGAGTTCGCCCCAGTTGCCTAAGGAATGACAGTCGACTGCTCCTTAGTGTATAGCTTTGCAGTAGTCATCCCAATGTTCTGGCAACCACTTCGCGGCTTCCCGAATATCATTGAACTCATATGTCAGTTCAACATGGGACATTAATGTACCAGAAACTCCGCCCCTTGTAGGCCAGTGTATTCTCACCGATGTCCGGTCTTGAATATTTCATAGAAAGTCCTCAGTCATTCGGGGTAACATAAATCGAGATTTTAACATTGTATCAAACAAGACAAATAATCTGACCTAACAAAGTTTGTGCTCCATGCTGGTGGGATGAGCTAGCTGCCTTCCATCTAATTTTAAATAAGCGGGGGTTTTAATATAGAAGCGCTTCCATAAAGATATGAATGCTTCTCTGGTTGCGCCATCAATTTCTCCACCCCTATTTGTTTTGGCCTCAAAAGCAGGAACCATTAAGTTTACCACCCCAAAAATTTCTTTTTCAGTTGTTGTTATGGATTTTTTTGCTTGGCTTTCCTTTTCACTAGCGCAAGAAAAAGTAGCCAATCCCAGACGTGAGAATGATGAGCAAGAGACTCCCTGCTGTCACTCCTCCCCCAATGATGTTTCCAAGCCAATAAAGCTTGGCAGTATTAGCTGCGGCTCCAGAAAGTGCGGCAATTGACGTGCCTGCCAATGCCGTGCCAAACATAGAAACTAAATCAGACAGACCTGCAGCCGTAGCGCCTCCGCTCGCTTTAGCCATAATTGCGTCAAGAAATTTATGTTTGAGGTCTGGCGGTTTTTGTCTCAGCGCTGTTGCAATATCCAGCAGATCTTCACGGTTTCTAGCAAACCATTCACGTGAAAATACCGCTGGCTGTTGGGACCGAAACAACCCTAGAATTAAATACTGGAAGTTCATAACCATACCAAGAATTTACATAAAATCTTGGTAGATGGCTAGTTATCCCATCTCTAATTTATTGATGGGGCCGAAAAAAGCTGACGATTCAGCTAACGCGGGAACGGACGCCTACAGTGACATCTCAAGCGTGTACGGGTAATCCAAAATTTCTGATGGCGTAAAGCCAGCCTTCTCAAAGAAACTGACCGATTCGGCAAAAGCCTTAACCAGCAGACGGTATTGGTTTTTTTTTCGGGTTGATTGGATAGCTTTTTTTACAAGAGCGCTGCCAATACCTTTCCCACCAGCTTCTAGATCAACGTAGAGGCTGTGTAGGAGCGTCCCTTCTTTTATTTCCTGCAATCCGAGAACTCCTGAGATTGGTATGCCGCTCACCCAGACCTCCATGAATTTAAAGTCAGTAGGTTCAAGACGGAGTGATGGCAGGGTCAGCTTTTTGATGCGGTCCGTTACTGGTCGGCCGTCGACGCAGAGTTCAATGATACTATTAATCTCAACCAACTCTTCCAATGAAGCTTTTCTTATCGTCATCTGAATCAGTTAACCTCGCCTCTCTAATTGTACCTAACGTCAACCATAATATCACTCATCAGATAACTTATTGGATGTGTAAGTGGCAACAAATGGCTTGGGATGTCTAGTTGTTGGATGAGATGGGAATTTCTATAATTTTGAAAAATGCGTATGCTGGTTGGAATACCTAAATCCGTAGTCCCTACAGTCGCATCCTCTAACTTTTCCTTTGATTTTGCGGGAAGGTTTATTATCACTCATAGAGGGTACTCTTTATCCAAAATTTCTTTAACGTTTAGGATAGAATACCCCTCTCTCTCCAACCCTCTTTTTCGCCAGTCTCGGACGCATTGAATACACATGAATACCCATTCAAATCCGTCTTCTTTCTCTCCTAGAATAACCCAGCGCCCCTTTGCTTCTTCTGCATTAGTTTGGCAATCGTGACACACAGGCACTCTCGGCCTCAATTCAAATCAAATTGATGTTTTTTGAGATGATCTAGGCGCACATATTTAAGTGTTTTGATGTTGGTTGACGAAAGTTTGACCCTAGGAGCGCAACCTGCCTGACGTGATTCTTCCCAGCGCATAGCACAAAGGCACCAGCGGTCACCACTTTTTAAACCTTCAAACCCATACTCAAGTTGGGGTGTGATCAAATCATTACCTCTACGCGCCGAGAACTCGAGGAATTGATCATCAACAATCGCGCACACAGTGTGAGTACCAACGTCACCACTCCCAGTATTACAGCAACCATCTCGGAAAAAACCGGTAACAGGGTCCCTTCCACATACTTCTAGATCTGTTCCAAGAACATTTTTTTGGTTTTCAGACATGGCATACTTACTCTTTTCTTTGATGATGGGCAGCAAGCGCTTTAAACACATAATAGCGCGGGTAAGACCTTAGGGGTAGTCTCCACCTGATCAATCAAAAACAAATGGGGGGCAAGCGATCTTCACTTAGCCGCTAGTTGGCGTCTTCATCATTCACTAGTTGGCAATCAGTTTGAGCAGTATCCACGTGCAACACATTATGAGCAGCACAAGAGCATACGTATTCTTCGTTCTCTAAACGATTTGGAAGCGTCACTTCATCGCAAATGGGGCAAAGGATCGGCTCTGATACTAGCATTGTAACGACCATTCAATTTTACCATTCACCCATATCCTGATTCCGTGTTGGAGGCGAGCTTTTGAGAGTGAAGGGGTCAATAGGGTTTAACAATCAAAAATCAATCGCCATTTCCAATTAGCTTCCATTTCTGAGATTTATCACATCAGGCTCTTCAACTTCTAACCTAACACCTAGTTCTCCACTCAATCCAAGAATCGGCGTTTTTCGGAGAAAGACCTCAATACTCTTTATTTCTCTGTACCTTACGCATTCGTCGACGATACGAGTGATGAAGCGCTCCTGTGATTCATAGCGCATCTCTTCAGCCTTTCGCTGTATTTCTAGGATTAGAGGATCATAATCAAACACTCGATCCATTTCATCTTCGTCGATAAGCACTAGTTTCGGATCAATTAATAAAGCGAGATCGAGGATGTGCTTATCCGGCACAATGTCTTTGGACGAGTAGGAACCTATTTCAATATTGAGAATAAGGTCAGTTAACTCTATTCGAGCTCTCAAATTTTCGGATCCCTCTCCTTACCACCACCACAAACGGTTAGAGGATAAACAAACAGGTCAAAAGGATGAAAAATGCACCTCAGACCATTAAATTAACAATGAAGGGCTCATGATGTCTAGGTTGTTTAATACCGTTATCCCACAGGGCGTTGCTAATCGTCAACTAACTAATGGTCCTAGAGCTTAATCGCTTCCGTCTGCACATCGATCACTTCGACGGCAGTGAACCCAACCATTCTCGAAGAGCGTCGCCGGACCTCCTCTTCGATAATGCGCATCAGCGTTACATCCAACGGCTCAATAGGATCGGTATTTTCATCAGCATAAGCCGCGTAAAGATTAGCATTATAGTCGTCAGACCAATCATCTAGTGTCACTATACTGGCCGTGCATGTTTTCTTCCTAAGATCAGCCATCAACCTGATCTCCACCTAGTTCATTCTCTGGCGCTATGTACGACGGCTCATCCTCTGCCCCGAATACTCGATCTGATTTCAAACGGGTGATCCGTGTATCGTCGTCAAGATGCGCATATAAGCCTTCCTCAAAGTCGTCTTGCTCCTCACCTAACAAGTCCAGCGACGCAACGAGATCCGCCTGCACAGACTTCAGACGGACGCCTGAGCGCACGTCGGAGACAGCGCTAGGAATTCCCTTAAATTAGCTGATCTCTGCTGGTGAAGCATTGAGGGCAACACAGTTCTTTGACGGACGGATCACTGTTGTAGCGATGCGATCATTGATGGGATATACTTTTTAAAATTGAAAAAGCCTTTCGCTGCGTACGGCCAAGATCCGGCATCCCACTTACGAATTGCGACTTCCATTATTAGTCGGCGAGCTTCGTCAATTTTGGATAGTTGACCTGTGATGTCATCGATCGCATCGCGAACGGGGCCTACCGGCGCATGTGCATACACTATGCGCTGCGCGCCGAGCCGACCCGCGAGCGCAGCTATGGTTTTTGGGTTTGCATCGCAGGTAAGCATATCTGGCCCGTTCGATAACCGCTGAACAGCGTCGCGCAGTCCGACCGCAACGAATTCAGAAACATCGTGTGCAACCTGCCCCGTCGAGCGAAGATCTGCAGCGTTTAGCAAGGCGACACCGACGATATCATCCAGAGGTAACGGCGCAGTCTCGGGGCAAAGGTCGTCGTCGTGTAATAACAGGATGGATGGAATGCCCGATTGCAGCGGTGCAGGAAATGTCAATGCAGATGGCATGGGCGCCGGTGACCAATCAAGAGTGGGGGCTTCCGTTGCCAGTTGGCTGTCGGGGTAAAACCGGCCTTCGGTGAAGGTCTGAATGTTCTCGGCGCGAGCAAGATAGGTTTTTCCGGGCGTCTGCAGTCCGCTCACCCAACGCCAAGAGAGGGTGTTTGATGCGGGGTCTCCGTCGAGCAGCTGCTGTAGGAAGAAGTCGGCCCCAAGCGTCCAAGGCAAACCAAGCGTAAAAACCCAAATACTCGCAAACCACATGCGGGCGTGGTTGTGCAAGTAATGGGTTTCTTTAAGCTCCGCCACCCAGTGATCAAAACATGATATGCCGGTCTGGCCGCTGAGCGCGCGCGCAAGCCCTGCATCTCCGTTCCAGTCGTTCAGATCATGATCTCGTGCTACTTCATAATCTTGCCAGACCGAAGGGCGCAATTCCAGCCAGCCCTTCCAATATGTGCGCCAGAAGACTTCCTGTACAAACTTTTCCGCCGCTTGAGAGCCGTGCGCATTCAATGCGGCAGATACTGCTTCTTCCTCAAGCAGCAGCCGGTGGCGGATCCACGGCGAAAGTGTCGTCACGCTGTCGTGGCAGCCCGGGCCACGATCAAAATTACGTTCCTTTGCATATGAGTAACCGAGCTTCGGTGTGATGTCCGTCAGATGCTTGAGGGCTGCATTGCGGCTGACATCCGGTTTACCTAGAAGGTACGCCATTAAATTTTTCTAGCCAAAGCTACGGCAGCGCCTGACCCGTAAGCGACAGCCGCGCACCATAGGCGGGCGAGAGGGCCGGGCGGCGCTGCCGCGTTCTGGGCGGCTTCGTCCCGGTGAGCAACCTCGTCGGCTTGGCATTCGACGAGAACAGCACGCACGGTGGCCAATTCGCGGGAGAGCTCGTCTAACGGCTGAAGTCTGTTGATCTGCTGCTGGTAGTGCTGATCGACAAACGTCTCCACCGCTTCAATGGTATGAAAGACGGCGTGGGGGCCGCAAAATGCTGGAAGGGCGCCAGTGATGAACCCGGCAATGCCCCACAAGACGATCAGACGGCTTCGGTTCTCAGGCGCAAGCAGCCCTTCGATTTCGCGCAAATGATTCCGCTCGGTCGCAAGGTGATGCTGAGCGAAATTCTGGACCTCGGGCGCTCGACTTACAGCGAGTATCCCTCGGTAAATCCAGACGGCGCCAGTCTCTCCAGCATGGTTGGAGCGCAATTCCCTTAGCAGCCAGCCAGGCAAAAGCGAAGTAAGAGAGACGCCAGCCTCATGCGGATCAAGTCGACGGGTGGCGTGTAAAGCGTTAGTCATTCCAAATCTCCTTTTTATTTTTACGAAAAGACATGCTCGGCGGACTAGTTCGAACAAAATGAAAAACAAGAAAATAGATGACATTTTCTCCTAGACCGTACATCTAGTTGCCTAGTACTCAGCTTTACGAAAATCCAGTTCGGCAATAATATTCTTGGAAACTTCCATAGGCGCTGACGTTAGGCAGTGGGATTGTTTGTTCCATATGCTAGAAACCACTATCATAATTTTATCCGTAACTCAGTTCCCCCCCAGTACAGGTAAAGTATATGTTCAAGGTTCGTTTGGTACGGCACCCTTTGACACTACTCCTTTTGACAGCAATGTAGTCGTTGATGGAGAAGGAAATACGGTCATTGTTGCGCCCAGTGAGCCAACAGCTGGTACTGCAATAGGCTTTAGTGAGGCTTTTAGTGACGCCTTTGCAAAGGCTCCAGTCTCTGGCCTGCAAGCCAATGCAGAAGTCGGCAATGTCAATATTGCAATCAATGATCAAGATGCGGTTAAAATGGCCATAAGCAATCGACCATTCCTTATGGCGCAAACAAAGGTCCTTTTAGATTTCCTTGAAGGGAATAGTTTGGGCGCAATTGGCAACCAAGGGTCTCCCCAACCCCTTTGGTTTGATGATCAAAATGATCAAGAATTACAGGCTCTACTTGAGCAGATTAGAGATGAGTTACGCCGTTTCAATGACCTTCTAGGGTCCTCAAAACCAAATATAAGTGCCCTTGCTCAATTTATGCCTGGCTTCTTGAAAGTTGGTAATAATTGGCTAGCAATGTTCTCTAGTTCAAATGGAATTTTAACAGGTAAATTGGTAGCCGGTGTGTTGGCAACTGCGTTATTAAGTGCTGGGTATCTGGACCCAACCTTGGCCGCTATAATTTTCGGAGGCGAAGCTGGTGCGACAGCGTTACAAAATAAAAACAAATCAGCTGATTAAATGAATGTCACTACCTCGGACCCGAATGCGTCAATAAGGTATTCGCCTTTACGCTCGTGAACTTTGCACTACTAGGAGACGGTTCAAATAGAGTATCCTTCCCTCCGCCAATTATCGTCCTAATGGACGCTGAAAAGCCCCGGTTTACCAGGGCTTTTTGGGTTTCAGGGCTTTGGCTACGTTTGGCGAAAAGTTCCCACTTGTTAATGGGTTAACGCAATATCAAGCTGCACCATTCTCCAGATCACTGTGCGCACGTTTTTTCTGAATCCAATTCCAGAACGCAATAGCAAGAATCACGCTGAGTGAAACCACTTCAACCCATGGGTTCCAATACAGAAGACCCAAAGCAGCCACGGCTAAAATCACGCGTTCAATAAATGTGACTCGCTCAAAGATCCGCCCTTCCAAGGCAAAGTTTAATGCAGCTGTCGCGATTAACACTTGTATGATGGCGAGAATCTGATCGCCGAGACCGCCAGATAGCCCAAGGATTTCTGGTTCGAAAAGGAAAAGAAACGGCAAAAGGAACCCGGGTAATGCCAAGCGGACAGCAGAGAATGATGTCCCCCAAAAACTTGCCTTGGCGATATTGGCCCCGACGAGGGCCGCCACAGCAACCGGTGGCGTTACAGCTGAAAGGTTCGCGAAATAGAACACAAACAAATGCGCCGCAAGCAGTGGAACGCCTAACTCTATGAGGGCAGGTGCACCGAACAGGGCAACGATGAAATAAGCTGCAGATGTTGGCAGGCCAAGGCCAAAGACGAGGCAGGATGCCGCAACAACAATTGACAGTGTAAACAAGCTTCCATCGGATAGATCGAGCATCGCAAATGATAATTTTTGAGCGAAGCCAGTGACTGTTAGAACCTCGATCAAAACACCAATAACGGCAATGACCGTTGCGACCATTGCACCTGCGCGCGCACCTTCGACAAAACCATTCAGGATACGCGATCCAGCCTCAATAAGTGCTGACTTGCTCGCGCGCCCTCGTACGGCTGTCACAACGGCATCAAGCCCCAAAAGCAATAGGACGGCAGCAAGTGCTGATGTGCCAGCGGGTATGCCTGTCACCAAAAGATAAACCAAGACAGCGATTGCAACGACGAGATGCCACTGTTGCAAAGCCGCTTCTTTTAAGCTCGTGGTCTGTTCAAGTTCGGGGGACGTTCGTGCGTCCAATCCCATGTTTGAAGCGCGAAGGTGTACTGCCAGCATTAAAAATGCGTAGTAGATAAACGCTGGGGCAATCGCCGCGACCATCACGCTGTTGTAAGAAACGCCGGTCATGCCAACGATCAGAAATGCAGCGAGGCCCATAACAGGTGGCATCAACTGACCACCCGTCGATGATACGGCTTCAACGGCACCTGCGAATTCTGGCTTAAAGCCATAGCGCTTCATTAATGGGATTGTGAGCGCACCTGTAGAGGCAACATTAGCAACAGTCGAGCCGGATACTGTCCCCATCAATCCACTGGAAACAACAGCCACGAGCGCAGGGCCAGCCTTCGAGCGGCGACCAACGGAGAACCCGATCCGAACAATAAAATCAATGGCGCCAGTTGCTTTCAGCGCGCCACCAAACATCATGAACAAAAATATTGTGTTTGCAGATAGACTTGTCAGTCCACCAAGTAGCCCTTGGAAATATGGTATCGAGGTATAGCCAATCAGGCGGGTCGGCGCGATGCCGGCATGAAAGAAGATATCTCCGGGCATATATTCGCCCCAATACCCGTATGCCAAGCCAATGACTGCCATCGTTGGTATCGTCCAGCCCCACTGAAATCCAGATAGAATTAACGTCGTTGCGAGTAAAAGGACTGCAACCGTTAGATCGGATGAACTTGGGGCGAAACTTCGCACTTCAGTGAGTGCGCGGTACTCAACGTGAATATAAATCGCCAATAATACGGCGAGTATTGCGAGCGCCCAAAAGACGCCACGGCGGGTCTTCTTTTCAGGGCTAACCCCTTCAAGCATCGCCAGGAAGCCGATAATGACTGCAAACGCCAAATGTAGATTGCGAAATTCACCGGATGTCAGCGAGAAATTGAGCAGCTGGTATATGTGTATGCTGACCATCGCGACTGCGGCGATAAGCAATAAAAATGTTGCGCTAAAAGACTGTGAATTATCCGCAGCTGCAATTGCAAATACGCTTTTACGAAAGGAGGCTTCCTGTTGATCGGACATTATTACCTTCAAAAACATTAAAGTCAGACTGCCCTTTGGTCGAGTGAGTTATCACTTGACCAAAGAGTTAAGTCGATAAATATAACTTTTAGATGTGTGTTTTTAACTCGTCACGCCACACGCCTTTTTCTTTGAAGTACTTCGCTGCACCTGCATGAACAGGGTAGGCAGGCATAAGAATTTTTGTCGCGAAATCCAAATCAATGTCTTTGAGCTTGATGCCACCGCGCTTACGCACAAATGCAGCATTTTCGTAGACAGCTTTTGTGATTTCATAAACGACATCTTCAGAAATGTCTGGACGTGTTGCCAAAACACCACCAAAAGAGAGCATAAGCGTTGGCTCTTTAAGTGTCTTCCAGTTCTCAGATGTAAGGGTCGCACTTTTAACGCCAGGGTTTAATGCAACTGCTTTTTCGATCAATTCCGGTGACAACGGTAGTACCTTAAGCTTGTGCGTTGTCTCGAGGCGTTGCATGAGGCCAGAAGGATTTCCAGACGTCAGCAATGATGGAATACAATCGACGGCGCCAGATGCGAGTGCGTCATATGACTCTTTCCAAGAACCATATGTCCAATCAACCTTGTCTTCGATGCCAGCTGCTTGAAACAATGTCTTCCATAGACCTGTTGTCGCGCCACCAGCAGATGCAGGCATGATCCGCTTGCCCACAAGGTCTTCAATCGAGTTAATACCAGAATCTGCGCGCACCATAGGTGTACATTGCCAAATGGTGTAAGAGAACATTTGTACCGCATCGACAGGCTTGCCCTCATAGCGGCCTTTGCCATTAATCGCTGGGTACCAGTCCGTGGTTGTTGTCTGACCAAAATCAATGACTTTTTCACCAAGCAAAGACATGTTCTCGGCGCCACCAGCCGTGGAGAGAGAAGAATGGCGGGCATTAGTAAATTTTGATGCGGCAGCAGATAGCACAGTAATGATCTGATAACCTGTGGAACCTAGGCTGGAGGAACCCCATTGATAGATTTTTTTAGCAGCTAGAGCTTGATTAGCCGTACCAATTAAAGGTCCCAAGGCTGTCGCACCTGCGGCGCCGCCTAAGGCCTTAAGTACGGATCGTCTGGTTAGTTCATTCATTATTATTCTCCCTTGAAAGTTTTGCTGCACATAGAATATCGCAGCGGCAAGATGTTAGTATATTCAGATGCATGATTTTAAAATCGAGCATTTTTTTGATTTTCTTGTACATGTCATATCAAATATTATGATCTAAGAATACGCATCTTCAAGGTTCAATGTGCCGGAAACCTTCAGAAAGTTAAGAATTCTTAATCGCTAAATGATGCCAATAGAGAGAAATAGGCCTGTAATGCTTCATATTCGGCGAGTTTGTGTCGTAGAAATGCAGTGTCAGGGGCGTATCGGGGCCCCGACATTACGGTACAAGTAGATATTAGAAAACCACCACGAATTGAAATCAGAATGCTTTCGTCGTATTAGGTCGCGTTTTATTCGATGGCGTAAAGCCGGAACGTTCTGCCTCTCTTGGTTCTTTGACCCAAACCTCTCGATTTGGATGAATGCCGCCGCCACGTGATGCTGGTACCGCAGAATGACGCGCACGGTGTAAAAGGCGTGTGTCCGCGTCCCCACAAAACGGATGAGTGCCGCCATTGTCCGCAACTTCTTTCTCCCAAACCGCTTTGCGCTTAGCAAGCGTATCTGGACCATCAAGTGCTGCGCAATTCAGCTCGTTGGTATTTAGGTCTGCGATAATCTCATCCCCATCATGGATGAATGCGATTGGGCCACCGAGTGCCGCTTCAGGCCCCACATGCCCAATGACCAGCCCAACAGAGCCACCAGAGAAACGCGCATCTGTCATTAAGGCAATCACGATGCCTTTATCGCGACAAAGGGTTGTGATGCGGGCCGTCGGGTCGAGCATTTCTGGCATACCTGGTGCACCACTTGGGCCTTCATAGCGAACAATGACCATATCGTTGTTTTGGAAGCTATCAGGTGTATCGTCGAGGGCCTTCAGAAGGTCGCTTTGCCCATTGAAAATGCGTGCTTTGCCGCGGAAAAGGTTATCACCTAGGCCGCCCTCAACACCCGCAAGTTTTAAGATGGCAGAAAAATCTGGTGACAAGTTACCACCAAGTAAGCGCAATCCACCGGTTGGTTTGTAGGGCGTTTCAACGGTGTAGACCACTGTGCCGTCCGGACCTGGTGTATTGAGGCGTTCGACCTGTTCACTGAGCGTTTCGCCCGTGCAGGTCATGACGTCACCATTCAGTAGGCCCGTCTCAAGAAGTTCGCGCACAATCACTTGAACGCCCCCAACTTTATCGATATCGACCATCGAATATTTGCCATACGGCCGAGCGTCTGTGAGGACAGGTACGACATACTGTGAGAGGTGATTGAACTCTTCTGGCGTCATGACGTCCTTCCAGAAGTTTTCATATCCGGCAGCGCGCGCAATCTCAGGCACATGTAAAACGACGTTGGTAGAACCACCGACGGCCAATGCAACGATCAAGGCATTGCGTAAAGAGTCGCGAACAACGATATCGCGTGGCTTTAGGTCTGCCTCAATCATTTTTGCTAAATGATGGACAAGTTCGTCTGGAAATTCATTGAGGCGTCTTGGGTCATCCGAAGCGGGTGATACCATATGCAGCGGTTGCATACCTGCGACGCCAATAAATGTTTGCATGGTGTTGTACGTGAACATGCCGCCACAACTTCCAATGCCAGGGCACGCATTGGATGCAATGTGATGGCGGTATTCAGGGTCAGGATGGCCGGCGACTTCATATGCACTGACAATATCGATGGCGCCGCCAGTTTTTGGATCAATGCCAGGATGAATGGCGCCGTCAGACATGATGATTGCCGGCTCATTGTGCTCAAGCAGCGCAGCAAGTGTGCCTACAGGGGGTTTGTCACAGGCAACCACCGCGATGGTTCCAGCAAGGCCACTGGCTTCAAGATGTTCGCAAAGCGCGTCATTGGTGACTTCACGACCAATGAGCGAGTAGCGCATTTCGCGCGTACCATTTCGAATGCCATCCGAAGTGGCGACTGTGTATTGAGGTTCAACGAGACGTAGCTTCAGTTGGCCAGGCTCGGTTCCAATGCTATCCCTAAGTCGGGCGTGAATCGCATTAACTTTGTCTTTGACGCCCAAATAGCATTGGCTATCGCCCTTGGTTCCCACGACGCCGACTGTAGGCTCATGTATTAAATCCGGGCTGGTGCCGAGTTCCTTTGCCATACCAATGGTTTGAGCCGAGCGCCCAGGATGGCGATCAATGAGTAGGGGTTTGGACTTTAACATAGGAACTCCTTAACGCGAAAAACGGGTAAGACGCAGTTATGCTTTCACCTTAGTGTACGTCTCTTTTCAAGGGCTCATATGGCCAGCATCGCTTCCAGAACTCAAGTTCTGATTTTATTTTTGATGTAAAAAAGGGTCGGCTGAAGTGTCTTGTTTTGTTAATTGTTCAAGCCACTTCAGCCCCTTTGCAAAGTTACTTATTGAGTTTCTCCTGTATCGCCGGTGATACGATCATCGCAGGAGGGCCTATAATTTTGTTCCCTCTGGTGTCTACGATGGCTGGCCTAAATTCTGACATTCCTGTGGTGTCACGGAGGACAAGGTTATTGAGTGCAAGCACGACAATGGCTGCCAGTAGTACGATGCCCATTAAAATCAGTAGCTTGCTTGCGCGGCGTTCAATATCGTTAATGCTCGTCATTTTACATTTCCTTTCGTACACAAGCCGGATGCCAAAACGACACACGTTGCAGGTGCAGTTATTCTCTGTTGGTTATGAATATGGGCCAGCACTAGACATTCATAAAATGAGTAATTAGAATCTAAGGCATGAATTTAAATTATGACTTAGTGTTTCAAAGGATGACTTCATGATCCCCAACTTAGAGAGTGATCTTCTGCGCACACTCGTCGCCATTGCCGAGACCAGTAACTTCACGCGCGCCTCTAAAGTTGTTGGGCTTACGCAGTCTGCGGTGAGCGTTCAAATGAAGAAGTTGGAAGAAATTGTTGATGAGCGATTGTTTGAACGTGGTCCTCGTGGCGTGGTGCTCACGCTCGCAGGCGAAAAGCTCGTCAAGGATGCGAGACGCATCATCTTACTGCTGGATCAGGCTTCAGCGTCATTGCACTCAGAACCTCTAGATGGATGTGTCCGTGTCGGCATACCCGAGGAATATGGCGGGACGGTTCTGCCTCAAGTCTTGTCGCGATTTTGCAAGATACATCCAAAGGTCGAGGTTATCGTTCGTTGTAGTCCGTCATCTGAGCTTAATGCTGAACTCGACAAGGGTGACCTGGACTTGGTCGTGGTCCATGAGGAAGCGGATAAAGTGGGAGGTGAGGTTCTTTTCAATGATCCCGTGGTCTGGATTACATCAGACGAACATTTCCAACACGAATGTACGCCATTGCCGGTTGCGATCTATGAAAAAGGATGTTGGTGGCGAGAATGGGCACTTGGTGGGCTCGACCAGAGACAGAAGGATTATCGCATTGCGTATGTGAGTAATAGCCCTTTTGGCCTTAAGGCAGCAGCGTCATCTGGTATTGCTGTGGCGATACTTGCGCAAAGCCAAATCCCTGATGGGTGCCGGGAACTCACCCCGGAAGAGGGCTTTCCTCGCCTCCAAGGGACGAACATGGTTCTTCGGCAACGCACGCAAAATAAATGTGACGCAAGATTAGGCATGGCACAAGCCATACGTGAAGCATTCCATGCATCCGCAGTACATGCGAAAGTGGCTTGATTGATAAATTGGACGGCTTCAAGAAAACAAACAGCTCTATCAGGTCAATCGCTATCAGAAGTTTTTTACCTGCATTGAAACCGTCTTCCCGCTCTCGAGTTCGCGCGACCCAATAGCGACGAACCCTCTTTTCTGATGAAATTTTAGCGAGTCTTCATTCGGCGGCATGAGGTCCATCTCGGCGGCGATTTGCAAAAGGCCTTGTTGTTGCGCCCAGTCAATCACGTAAGCATATAGCTGACTGCCAATCCCGTGACCGCGACCATCCTCTGATATGACGATACGATCAATATAGACATAGCGATTTAATCGGTCGTCAAACCATTGAAAGTTGTCGTTCTCATAGGTGTCGCCCTGGGCCATGGTCAACACAAAGCCGACGATCTTGCCCTCGTTTTCTGCTACAAGACAAAGGCTCGAGATATCAAATAAATGCTTAAATCGGGACGCATCCATCGGGCTTGTCACAGCGACAAACGTCTTGTTCAGCGCAACAATGTCATCGGTATGGGCTAACGTGGCCGGATAAATCTTCATCATTGTTAGACTGACCTCTCTTGTAAGGCGCTGTCAATTTCGCAATCATCTGTTCTTGCAGTGACCATTGCTGCGCAAGTGTAGGGGGAGCGTCTTGTCTGTTTCACTGTTGAAGACGTTGATTGCAATCTCGGAGCGCGGGAGTTTCAGTGCTGCCGCAGACGAGATATGTATTTCCCAAGCTGCTGTTGGCCAACAAATGAAGCGCCTTGAAGAGAACCTCAACGTCACGTTGTTCGACAGGTCACAAAGAACGCTGACGCTCAATCAACTCGGGAAAGCGTTGGTCCCAAAAGCACGGGATATTGTCCATGCTTACGAGACCATGCTTGATGATCTTGTTGGTGGTGCTGCACATTTTGGCCAACTGACGTTGGGTGCTGTGCCCTCAACAACCTCAATCATGGTGCCGATGGCGATCAAGCGACTTGTTACCGCCCATCCAAACCTGCATGTGCACGTGGTAACGGGTCTCTCTGATGATCTGACAGATCAGTTGGAGCGCGGCGCGTTAGATGTCGCGATACTCAGTTTAAAAGATAAGCCTAGCGCCAATATGAACTGGCAGCCATTGGCTGAAGAAGAAATGGTTTTGCTCACATCACCACAGTTAAGTGGTGATGATCCGCTGCAACTCCTTCGTGAACAGCCATATATACGTCATACGCGCCGCGGCGCTGTTGGGGTTTTGGCCGAGGCATGGCTGTCTGAAAACAATATTCCTGTCCGCGGTACGATGGAATTGGAATCACTGGATTCGGTCGTAAACATGGTGTCCCACAATCTTGGTGTTTCCCTCGTGCCCAATATTTGTGTTCCGGGTGCAGCATTCGCAGCGATGAGGGCGATTCCATTAGGGGGTAAATCGATTTCACGGAAGCTCGGTATTTTAACCCGTGCAGATTGCCCAAAGTTTCTGTTGGTAGATCAGTTGCTGAAGGAGCTCTTGGGAACGATTCCTGTAAAATCTGTTTAAACAATGACATTAAAGAATATCTTTAATGTTTGTAAAAATTATATGATTTGACGAATGCATGGCTTTAGTTAGGTTCTAGTTACAATCTTTTTTGGGAGAATTCAGTGTCAGTAAATAAACGTATCGTGGCGGACTTTGTGAAGAACGATATTTCGTTCGTCACCACAGTGCCGTGTAAGCAGCTAGCCGGTGTTATCGATGAAATCGAAAATAGCCTGGAGATCTTTCATATTCCGTCGAATAAAGAAGATGAGGGAATGGGTCTTTGTGCTGGTGCTTTCATGGGCGGCAAACGCCCGGCTATCATCATGCAGAACACAGCTTTGGGCGTAACGTTGAATACGCTCGCCACGCTGACACAGTTCTATCGTATGCCATTGCCGATGCTGATCAGTTATCGCGGTGAACTTGGTGAGCCCGTAGCATGCCAAGTCGAAATGGCTGTTCACACTAAGGCACTTTTGACGCAATTCCTGATCCCGACCTATCACTTCCACAAGGAATCAGATGCGGACGAGCTCGATAACATTCTGAAATACACATTCATGTGCAACAAGCCAGTTGCCATCCTGACCGATGCGACTTTCTGGAAAGGAGAAAAAGAATGATCCGCTCCGAAGTACTCAAAAGCCTGCTCCCTGTAATTTCTGACGAATTCGTCGTGTGCAACATTGGCCTTCCAAGCCAAGAACTTCATATGATGGATGATCAGCCAACGAACTTCTACATGCTCGGTACCATGGGACTGTCATCCTCGATCGGTCTCGGCGTTGCTTTGGTACAAAACCAGAAAGTCATTTCTATTGATGGTGACGGATCGGTTCTGACGAACTTTGGTACGTTGCCAACGATTGCCAACAATGTTGCTGATAACTTTATTCTGCTCATCATTGATAACGGCAGCTATGGCTCTACAGGTGATCAGCCAACGTATGCTGGTAAGAAGACATCACTCTCAGCCGTTGCTACAGCATGTGGTTGTGAGAACGTTGTCGAGTGCCAGGCTGAAGATGCGGCAGAAACACTCAAAGCAGCATTAGCCAGCAACAAGATGACGATCATCGTTTGTAAGTGCGAGTCTGGGAATATCCCAGTGCCAGTCATCACCATGGATCCGGTCTCCATCCGAGATCGCTTCATGAACGAGCTTAAGGTTCGTAACGGGTAATCTGTCATGGCCGGGTTTCCCGGCGTGACAATGCAGATCGCGTGTCAGGCCGTCCGTAGGTAGGTTTTCTTTAAACGTATGGATCGCCGCACGCGAGCCGCTCTCCTGATCTGAGGAAAAGCTCAATGTTTTTCAACTCTGATATCCATTCAAGCGAAGATGCCAGACGCCTTGCGAAAAGGTATCTGCCGTGGATGGTCTTCGATTATATCGATGGGGCTGCGGGTAACGAATTTGGTGAAAAACTAAATCGCCAAACACTACAGAATATCCATCTTGAGCCGCGTGTTTTGAACAATGTTGAGCATCGTTCCCTAAGCGTTCCGTTGTTTGGCAAAGACGCTGGATTACCATTTGGCATCAGCCCTATGGGTATGTGTAATTTATCGCGTCCGGGTGCGGACCTCATGCTGGCACGTATGGCAGCGAATAAGAAAATCCCTGTTGGTGTTTCAACGGCGGCATCGACCTCGCTGGAAACTATGATTGAGGTCAGCGAAGGGCAGGCCTGGTTTCAGCTTTATTTCAGCGGTGATGAAACGTCTTCTCTATCTTTGATTAACCGCGCAGAAGTGGCTGGATACGAAACGCTGGTCTGGACGGTCGATGTACCAGAAGTTGGCCGTCGTCCTCGCGAGTTACGTCGCGGATTTAAAATGCCATTTCATATTGGCGTGCCACATTTCATCGACTTTGCGCTGCATCCAGAATGGTCATTGTCGAGCCTTTATCATGGTAAGCCGGAGCTTGCGAATTTTGGCGGCGAACACGAAAAGTTTGATCGTCATGCCAGTCGCGCCGGTGCTGATTGGGATCTTCTCGATCGGATCAGGTCTGCGTGGAAAGGCAAGCTTGTGATCAAGGGTGTTTTAAATGCGGAAGATGCCTGCAAGATGAAAGGCGCTGGTGTCGATGGGATACTTGTGTCGAGCCATGGCGGGCGCCAACTAGATAGTGCGCCGCCGCCAATCAATGCGCTTAAACGTATCCGCAAGGCCGTCGGTAAGAAGTTTCCACTGTTTTATGATTCAGGTCTCCGCAGTGGCGAGGACGTCATCAAAGCTTATGCCGTTGGTGCAGATTATGTGTTCTTTGGCCGTCCGTTTCAGTTTTCCATTGCGGCCAATGGTGAACGCGGTCTAAAGCAGATGTTCGACGTCCTCACAGACGAAGTCAGCATAACCCTGGCGCAAGTCGGCATGACCAATATGCTCGACGTAAAGAAGGGCACATGTATTTCAGCGGAGTAAAACTATGGCGAACCTTGTAGCACCCGACACAGCCACGCTGGATAAGTTGAAAAAAGTTCTTGGCCCTTCTGGCTGGAAATCCCCTGACGACGCAGCACGCTTTTATGAAGATCCGCGTGATCGGTTCACCGGTCAAAGCGCCTTGATCGCCTTGCCAGATTCCACGGAACAAGTGGTCGAGCTCGTCAAGATTTGCCAGGCAGCAAAAGTCGGTATCGTACCTTATAGCGGCGGGACTGGTGTTGTTGCAGGGCAATTGTCACCGGACAGCGATGGACTGGTTATTCTGTCGCTTGAGCGCATGAACAAAGTCCGTGATGTTTCGTTAGAAGACGAAATTCTTGTCGCCGAAGCGGGCTGTATCCTCTCTGATATTCACCGCGTCGCCGAGGACGTGGGTAAATATTCCCTCTCAGCATGGCGTCTCAGGATAGCTGCCAGATTGGCGGTAATCTTGCGACCAATGCTGGTGGCATTCAGGTGTTACGCTACGGTAACGCACGCGATCTTTGCATCGGCATCGAAGCTGTGATGGCGGACGGATCGGTCCCGCAAGAGCTCAATCCGCTGCGCAAAAACAACACGGGTTATGATCTCAGGTATTTGCTGATCGGCAGCGAAGGCGCGCTTGGGATTATCACGGCGGCATCCTTGAAATTGATGCCGAAAAACCCAGAGACGATCACAGCGTTTTGCGCGGTAAGTCATCCTGCTGCTACCGTGACCTTACTGCATACGGTCAAAGGCGCGCTTGGTGACACCGTAAGTGGCTTCGAGCTGCTGTGTGATTTTGGTATGAACTTGCTGGCCGAGCATTTTCCTGACGACGTAGTTCCGTTCGAACAATCTTATGGCTGGTATGTCTTGATCGAAATTTCGGGACATGCCGGTATCAAGGATGAGCTTGAAGAAACATTGGCGGCGGGCTTTGAGAGCGAGTTGGTTTTGGACGCCGTCGTTGCGCAATCTGATGCTCAACGTGAAGACTTGTGGCGTCTTCGTGAACAGACACCAGAAGCAAATCGTCTGACGGGGGCTATCTGCAATAGTGATACTTCTGTGCCGATCAGTCAGATCAATGCGTTCGTCGCCAAATCGGATGCGGCTATTCTGGCGATCCATGATGGGTTGAGGGTTAATAGTTACGGTCACATCGGGGACGGAAACATCCATCTGAATGTGTTCTCGCCGGCTGGAACAACCAAGAAAGACTTCTTAGCTAGCCACCCCGAAAGCCGCAAGGCTGTGTGCATGGCGATCAATGAAGTGACCCATGACTGCGGCGGTACGATCAGTGCAGAGCACGGGATTGGTAGCCTCAAGACATCTGATTTGGAAATGTACTGCTTGCCCGGAAAGTTCAACGCCTTGAAGAGCATCAAAGCAGCCCTTGATCCAAACGGGATCATGAACCCGGACGCACTATTTTCTGACTAGTTCTGCTAATCTTTTTTAACAATCATAGAATTGTTCATGGATTAAATGCCCTTGGCGTGATTGATTGAGGTATAACAAGTTGTAGGCTGTGACCTACGTCCAAAATAAACACAATAACCCTTAGTAATGAGCAAAACCATCACACAAGATCAGCATGCTATCCCTCCCAAGGTCCCCGTGAAGCTTAAAACCTTGCAGCGTATCTTTTCAATGCTCAAGCCATACAAGCTGCAGGTTGTGGGCGCTATGGTGGCGTTGCTGTTTACAGCAGGTTCAACATTGGCTATCGGCCAAGGGTTGAGTTTCCTTATTGATGAAGGTTTCTCAGGCAACGATCCGAGCGTGTTAACGACGGCTTTGCTTTTTTTGTTTGGAATCGGTGGAGCGATTGCTGTTGGCAGTTTCATGCGGTTCTATTTGATGACGTGGCTGGGTGAGCGCGTGGTCGCCGATCTACGGCACAATGTCTTCGAGCGTATTATTGAACTTGATGTCGCATTCTTTGAGACAACGCGCACCGGTGAATTGCTATCCAGGCTGACCACGGACACAACGTTGCTGCAGACGGTGATCGGTTCCAGCTTCTCTCTCGCATTGCGCAACACGATCGTCTTGTTTGGCGGTTTTGTCATGATGTTTGTTGCTAACGCAAAACTTGCGACAGTCGCCGTCGTTCTTGTTCCAATCATCATTGTGCCTGTCATTTATATCGGCAGGAAAGTGCGTGTCTTATCAAAAGAAAGTCAGGCACGGGTCGCGGATGTTGGTGCGTTTGCCGAGGAAAGTATTAACGCAATCCGAACCGTCAAAGCCTTCACCCAGGAAAAAACCAATTTAGCGCGCTTCGATCAAGAAGTAGAATGCGCCTTTAAAACCGCGCTGCGCCGAGCACGATTGCGAAGTACGTTGAGCGCTACTGTCACAGTGGTTGTCTTTGTAGGATTGGGTTCTGTGCTTTGGGTCGGCGGTAACGACGTAATAATGGGGAATTCAACGGGCGGTGAACTTGGCGCGTTCTTGTTCTATGCCGTCATGGTCGCCGTCGCGGCGGGAGTTGTCTCTGAGGTATATGGGGATGTGCAGCGCGCCGCCGGTGCGACCGAGCGATTGATGGAATTGATCAACGTGCAGCCAAGCATCTTTGCGCCGGAAAACCCTGTCTCGCTGAACGACCCATCATCGGAAAATGACGGTCAGATCGCCTTTGAAGATATCACTTTTCATTACGAATCAAGACCAGATAAAGCCGCACTCCGCGACTTCACATTGTCGGTGAACAAAGGCGAGACGGTTGCCTTGGTTGGTCCATCCGGGGCTGGAAAATCCACGGTGTTCCAATTGTTGTTGCGCTTTTACGATCCGGACATAGGAAAGATCTGTATTAACGGCAATGATATCTCAGGCGTTGATCCAATCGCCCTGCGCCGGGAAATTGCTTTGGTGCCACAAGATCCGTTCATATTCGGCACCGACGCGATGGAGAACATTCGTTACGGCAGACCCGATGCGACGGATGAAGAGGTGATCGCCGCCTGCAAAGAAGCTGTGCTGGACGATTACATCTGTTCCTTACCCAATGGCTACAAAACATTTCTTGGTGAAAAAGGTATCCGTTTGTCGGGCGGTCAAAAGCAACGCCTATCCATTGCCCGTGCCATCCTCAAGAACCCGGCATTTTTACTTTTGGATGAAGCGACCTCTGCACTGGATGCTGAAAATGAGCGTTTGGTTCAAATTGCACTCAGCCATCTCATGCAGGGTCGTACGACACTGGTCATCGCGCACAGGTTGGCAACGGTGCTGAATGCCACGCGTATCGCTGTCATCGTCGATGGTGGTATCGAAGCCACCGGCACACACGAAGAATTGCGCCAGAGCAACGAGATATATAAACGCTTCGCTGACTTGCAATTCATCGATCAGCTGTCGAACGCCGACGAAAGTAACTAAGCGTTACCCCAAATCAGGTTCTGGCACTGCAAAGTCTTCTGGGCGGAGGAAGATTGTTGTGCGCCTTGCGAAACGGGGGAGGTTGGCGTCGAAGGGTTCCCGCCGGTGCCACAGGCGCGCGTTGTCCCACATAATCACATCGCCATTGCGCCAAGAGTGCTGATAGATGAAATCATCCTGTAGCATGTGCTGGCTAGCGGCTCCGATGAGCTCTTTGCTCTCTTCCTCGTTCAAGTCTTCGATAACGAGTGTCTTGTTGGGATCGAGGTAGATCGATTTCTGCCCGGTGGCAGGGTTTTCAAGAATGATGTTGTGTGTCGCAGGCGGCGTCCTATCGTTAATCTTCTTCATTGTCTCGGGATCGCCCTTAAAGTCCCGTTGTGTCGAGGACTCTGCTTTCATACCGTACTTAGCCGTGGCGCGGCGGCCTTCCAATTGATTTCTAAGATTGTCCGGCATCGTGTCGTAACCAAGCTTGGTATTACAAAACGATGTCTGTCCGCCATTTTCTGGCACTTCGATGGCATAAAATATTGAGCCACTGGCAGGGCGTTCGCGGTAAATTTGATCATGGTGCCAATAGACCTCGTACGTTCCAAGGCCGCCCATCGGCGTGCCATCGGGTCGCTTTAGCGCCGTGATATAGATAATTTCTGGATGGATGGGTGACAACATGTCGTCCCGGACCAGAATATCCAGATCGCCGAAACGTTTGCTGTATTCGACCTGTTCGCGCTCGGTTAGACTTTGGCGGCGAAATAAAAGCAGCGGCTCTTCTTGCCATAACTTGTAAATCTCGTCAAACGTCTTGGCATCGAGATTAGCTAAATCCACATCAAGGACTTCATGGCCAAATGTATTTTTCAATGCGCGCGTTTGTAATGTCATAATCTTCTTTCCTTGATGTGATGATTTTTAGATTTCGATGTTAGCTTAAGAGTTTCCCTTGGCCTTAATCGCATGATAGCGGCTGAGAAGTCTCTCAGCTCTGATGGCCACAGGGACGTCTATCATTTTGCCGTCGACACGAATGGCTCCAATGCCATTTTTTACGGCATCGTCATAGGCCGAGATGATTTTTTCGGCCTGTTCAACTTCTTGGGTGGTAGGGGTGAATTCTTCGTTCAATATCGGTATACCGCTTGGATGGATAACACTGGCCGCTTGAAAACCGAATTTACGTGATCGGCGCACATTGGCACGAAAGCCTTCAATATCCGTGTAATCTGCTACAGTGCCGATGAACCCCATAGCCATAATTTTTGCGGATTTGGCGGCAATCATGATGGTTTGCTTTGGCAGCATTAAGGTTTCTGCATCCGGGGTCATATCCGTGTCTAAGGCAAAATCTTCGCCGCCCACATTCATGCCAACATTTCGAGAACTCGCGCGGGCAACTTCGTGCGCACGGAAATACGCATCAGCCGTTTCAATCATCGGGATGAATTTAACATCCCCATGAGGTCGGCCCGCCTCGCGTTCGACTTCGCTAACCAATTCGTCAATCAGTCTAAGGTGGGCTGCGCCATCAACCTTGGTGACGAACAAGGCCTTGGCACCGGCCTTCACTGCGGCTTCAACGTCTTTCACCATATGCCGGATAGGGCGGTTGATACGAACCGTTGCATCCGCACCGGATTGTGTGACGGACTTGATCGCGTCCGGCAGCATTTCACGCGCTCGCTCGCGCTGATCCTCAGGGACGCTGTCTTCCAGGTCGAGGATAAGAGCGTCCGCTTCGCGGGTGTGTGCCTTGGCGATGAACTTCTCGTTGTTGGCAGGCACATATAGAAGTGAGCGCCAGACAATGTCATTATGTTTCGTTTGATCTTTATTCATGATGCGGGTGGGTCCTGAAATTTAGTGCGTAAGCCGTTCCAATATTCACCGTGGAACCGGTTGAAGCGTTGACCGACTGTCATGACGCCTTTGCTGGTTGGTGGCTGATCCGTTTGATTGAGCTCTTCAAGAACTTGATCACACGCATTGAAAATTGTTGAGATCAACATGGACGGCATGATGGCAAGACGGAACCCCATCTTTTCTGCGTCACGAAGATTAACATCTGGTGTGACGCCACCGACAACCACGTTTATCAAACAGGGTCCGTTGACCCGTTTAGGCACGGCGGCAAGTTCTTCCATGTCGCGTGGAGACTCAACGAATGCGATATCCGCACCGTTTTCCATGGCGATATTGGCGCGGCTGATGGCATCCTCAAATCCGGTGACGGTATTGGCATCTGTTCGCGCAATGATGACGAAATCCGGGTCGCGGCGGGCAGCAACAGCAGCGCGAATTTTTGCAGCGTACTCTTCGATGGGAATAAGCTCTTTACCCGCCAAATGGCCACAGCGTTTCGGGCTGACCTGGTCTTCCATATGAATGGCGGCAATGCCTGCGCGTTCATATTCGTTAATGGTTCGCGTCACGTTGAGCTCGTTGCCATAGCCCGTGTCAGCATCGGCAACAACTGGGATATCGATGGTACGCGAGATCACGGTCGCATTGGCAACCATTTCTGTTTGCGTCAGCAAGCCATAATCAGGATAGCCAAGGGACATTGATGTCCCGGCACCTGTCATATATGCTACGGGGAAGCCTGCCTGCTCGACAAGGCGCGCGGTGATGCCGTCATAGACGCCTGGTGCGCGGATCAAACCTCCTTGCGACATGAGTTCTCGGAACACTTTTGTTTTACTCAACTCGTCTCTCCAATTTGAAGTTTCGCGCCGCAGGATGCTTCGGCAATTTGATTTTTCTCTGAAGTATTCAGAATTTTGACAATTTGGACCTGCCCCACTGACGAGGCCTGTATGAATATTAGTGCATCTTTATTTTTATGCCACGAGTAATTTTTGACCGCTAAGCGTAACCTGTTTGACGTATACCGTGTATATTGACACTAAAATTGAATTTACATATATTACATTCGGAATTCTGAATTCACAAATGAAAGACATATAGATGCGCCCTTTAGCGCCAAAACCTGATCTTGTGATGCAGACCCATGACGCCATTCGCATCGCGATTATGTCTGGGGAGCTGGAGCCTTTAGCGCCATTGGCTCAAGAAGAGCTCGCGGCGTCACTGGGTGTGAGCCGTCAACCTGTAAGCCATGCGCTTGTATTGCTTAAGCGCGAAGGGCTCGTTGTTGATCGTGGTCGCAAAGGCCAGATGGTGGCACCTATCGATGCCGATCGTCTATTGGCTTTGTATCAGGTGCGCGGTGCGTTGGACGGGCTTGCGGCGCGTTTAGCTGCAACAGCATCAACGGGCAAAAACTGCCAAAGTATACTCAATAAACTCATTAAAGATGGTGCATTTTGCGTCGAGCGTAGGGAGATTACGCCTCTGGTTGATGCTGATGTCGCATTTCATCAAGCAATATATGATCTTGCTGGAAATGCAGAAATATCGGCCATGGTTGAAGGCTGCTGGCCGCATATGGTTCGCTCGATGCGGGTCGTTCTTGATGATAGTGATGCCCATTCAGGCATTTGGGCTGATCACCGTGCGATTGCAGACGCGATCATTGCGGGCGACGTCAACGCAGCAGAAACAATGGCGACACAACATGCCAGTAAGGCTGGAGAAGCGACGTACCAACGTCTCAAATCACTTTGATCCCGGAGAGATAATCCAGGGCAAACGATCAACAAAGAATATGTGGATGAAAAACATGAATTTAACAGCTGAAGAATTAAAGAAATTTGATGAAGAAGGGTATCTCTTTTTCCCGGGAAAATTCTCGCTGGAAGAAGCTGCACTTTTGAAATCAGAAGCTGAAACCGTTTATGCCACGGACCGTAAAGAGGTCTGGCGCGAGGCAAACGGTGTCGCTCGAACTGCATTCGCTGCACATACCTATAACGAGGCGTTCCGGCGTTTAGGGGCGCACCCTCGGCTTATTGATCCTGTCTCGCAGATGCTGGATGGCGATGTTTATATGCACCAGTACAAGGTGAATGCTAAGGCCGCTTTTGATGGCGAAGTCTGGCAATGGCATCAGGATTATGGCACCTGGAAACGGGACGACGAAATGCCCGAGCCACGGGCCATGAATATCGCCGTATTCCTTGATGATGTGACTGCTGCAAACGGGCCATTATTATTTATTCCGGGCAGCCATAAATTGGGTGTTGTTGATGCCGGTCACGATCTTGAGACAACAAGCTATCCGCTGTGGACGCTGGACCGTGAAAAGGTCTCTGAACTTGCGGCGAAAGGTGGTTGTGTTGCGCCAACGGGACCTGCAGGAAGTATGTTGATGTTCTCATCACTTCTGGTTCATGCGAGCCCAGCAAATATATCTCCGTTCGGACGGACAATTGTCTACTTGTCTTTGTGCCATGTGGATAATCATATCCGCGCATTCAATCGTGAAGACTGGATTGCACACCGTGACTTTACGCCAATTGAAGCATTAAGCGACGATTGCCTCGACGAGCTCGTTGCAGCTCAATCCCAAGCTGCGGAGTAACGCATGTACATTTATCAAGAACTCGCAGCACGTGCTGCTGCTGGCAAACCTGTGCGGGTTGGTCTGATTGGTGCGGGCAAGTTTGGCTCAATGTTTTTATCGCAAATCCCGACAACGCCGGGGCTCGACGTTGCCGTTATTGCTGACCTTAATCCATCTGGCGCTAAATTGTCCTGCAAGAATATTGGATGGCCGGATGATCTGATTGATAAAACACAATTTATAGATGATGCCATGGCCATGATGCAGGCAGGCGATATTGATGTAGTTGTTGAAGCCACAGGGAACCCGGTTGTGGGCTTAGTGCATGCACGTGAAGCCATTCGCAATGGTATCCATATCGTCATGGTTAATGTTGAGGCAGACGTTCTTGCGGGCGGCCTGCTTGCAGAAGAAGCGCGCCAAGCTGGTGTGGTGTATTCGATGGCTTATGGTGATCAACCTGCGCTGACGTGTGAACTTGTTGAATGGGCGCGTGCCACAGGATTTGACGTTGTTGCTGCGGGTAAGGGAACTAAGTACCTGGCCGAATATCATGCTTCAACGCCGGATACGGTGTGGGATTATTATGGCATGACATCTGAACAAGCTGCGGCTGCAGGTATGAACAGTCAGATGTTTAACAGCTTTCTGGACGGCACTAAGTCTGCACTTGAGATGGCGGCGATTGCCAACGGGACAGGTCTGACGCCGCCACCTGATGGGCTGATGTTCCCGCCTGCAGGGATGGATGATCTCGCCCAGGTTTTACGTCCAAAATCTGATGGCGGGCAGTTACATCACAAAGGTCAGGTTGAGGTTGTCTCGTCTCTCGAACGTGATGGACGCCCGGTCTTTAAAGATCTTCGTTGGGGTGTCTATGTCGTGATCGAAGCGCCAAATGATTATGCTGCTGGCTGCTTTCGTCAGTACGGCATGAATACGGATTCAACAGGACGTTACTCGGCAATGTATAAGCCATTCCACTTGATTGGATTAGAACTCAATATCTCTATCCTTTCTGCGGCACTTTTGAACAAGCCCACAGGGATAACAGAAGGCTTCCGTGGAGACGTCGTCGCAACAGCTAAGCGAGACTTGAAGGCTGGCGAAATACTTGATGGTGAAGGTGGATTTACTGTGTGGGGTAAGCTTTATCCTGCAGATCAATCTTTGCTTTTGGGTGGGCTGCCGATTGGTTTGGCGCACAAGGTAAAACTAAAATCAAATATTGCCGTAGGCCAACCTGTTCGTTGGCAGGATGTTGATGTTGATGAAACGCTTGAGGCTGTAAAAATTCGCCGCGAAATGGAAGCGAAGTTCCGAGTGCCGGTTGCCGCCGAGTAGATACGTCTATAAATTGGCTGTTGGATTTTCGAGACTTAGACGGAAGAAATTCGTCTTATCCGGCATATGCTCAAGGGTAAGGTTTCCATTCATGGCACGCATAATCGCGAGACTAATGGCGAGGCCAAGACCTGCGCCATTGTTATTGCCTTCATGAGCTCCACGGGTAAATTTATCAAATATAGATCCTGAGACGTCTGCCGGGACGCCGCCACCATTATCAATGATGTCTATGAAGACAGAATTGTTTACACGTTTTGTGCGAACGAAAATTTCTGGCTCAGATGCCGTATTATATTTAACGGCGTTCGAGAGCACATTGATCATGACCTGACGAAGCCGGTCATCGTTGACCAAAATATCCACAGGTCCTTCATCTAAATCAGTTTTGACGCGAACACCTGCGGTTCGGGTCATGCCGGAAACCGTATCAAGTGCGGCTTGAACGGCATCATTGGCATCCATTTGCAGGAGCTTGATCTGTGACATGCCCGCTTCTAGTCGGCTGATATCCAAAATTTCATCAAGCAGGCGTGTGAGGCGAAGGCTCTCGTCCTGAATGATTGAGACAAACCTGGCTTTGTCTGTTTCTGAAATATCTGGATCATTCATGAGGATTTCTGAGAATGAACGGATAGATGTCATCGGTGTTCTTAACTCGTGGCTGACCTGGCTTAGAAAGTCATCTTTCTGCGCATCGAGGGTCCTGAGGCGTTCGTTCACAATACGTAATTGCTTTGCTGTATTCTGAAGCTCTTCAGACTTTTCTGAAAGTTGCCGCGAGGTTTCGATGAGCTGTTGCGTCTCGTCGGCAATATCGATGAGTTCTGTCATGCCGACCGTTTGACGTCCTGCAATACGCGTCACCATGGCATGTGCGGACGCCGCACCAATGGAGCCTGAAAGTTCACGCTCTAGTCGCGCGATCACAGTATCAGTGGCATGGGGCAAACCTTCTTCTTGTCCTTGTGCATGCGCCATTTCATCGAAAAGTTTGCGCGCTGGCTCAGCCCCTAAAATCCGCTGGGCTAAAACAAACAAGTCTTCAGAATCTGCAGCAGCATTCGAGAAACTGGATGGTGCACCGCCTGCTGATCTGAAGACGTCAACAAAAAGTGTGCTTTGAAGATGTTCAAGCGCGTTGTTCTGTGTCAGCCCTGAGATCAGAATGAATGCGAGGGCGTTGCACCCAACACTCCAAACCACGGCATGGACGAGGGGGTCCATATCTGTCAGCCCGAACAAAGCTTGAGGGCGGAGCACTTCAATCCCCCAAAGTCCATATTCAATGGCGTCAGCACTCAAGATAAAGTCGCCGCCAAAGCTCGGGAGAAATAGTGTGTATACCCAAAATACAAATCCGATAAGAAGGCCTGAAATTGCACCGGCCCGTGTGGCGCCGCGCCAAAATACGCCGCCTAATAAACTCGGTAAGAACTGGGCAACGCCAACAAAAGCGATCAAGCCAATCGCGGCCAGCGCATCTGATCCGCCGCTGACGTAGAAGTATAAAAACCCAAGAGCAAGAATAAGCCCGATACTGATGCGCCGCGATGTGAGTAATAAGCTTCGAACATCGCCGCTTACTTCTTTACTGGCAGGGATCAGACGGAGCGCGACCGGCATAACAATATGGTTCGAGACCATCGTAGAAACAGCAATGGCTGCCAGGATCACCATTGATGTTGCAGAAGAGAAACCACCTAAGAAGGCAAGCAGAACCAGTTCGTTCTGTTGCTTGGCGAGGGGCAGTGTCAGTACATACAAATCCGGGTTTGAGCCCGCAGGCATGACATCCAGGCCAACCAGGGCAATCGGCATGATAAATAATGTCATCCCAAAAAGATAAAGTGGGAATAACCATGATGCTGTGGCGAGGTGGCGTTCTTCAATGTTCTCGACAACGGTGACCTGGAATTGTCGCGGCAAGCAAATGATAGCGGTTGCCGAGAGGAACATCAGCGTAGCCCATCTTGGGCCAAAGATATCGCCGCTTCCGCGGATGGCTTCGATGGTTACATCGTCAAAGATGTCGCCTAAGCCGTCGGCCACGCTATAGGTCGCAAAAATACCCACAGCGAGGAGGGCACATAATTTTACGATGGCCTCCACAGCGATGGCAGCAACAACACCATGATGTCGTTCATTCGCATCAAGGTTCCGCGTACCAAAAAGGATTGTGAAAAGTGCCATGCCGGCAGCAATCCAGAACGCGGTGGTAATGCCGTCGGCTTCGCCTGCAATGACTTGATAGCTGCGGGTAACCGATTGCAGTTGAAGTGCGATATAGGGTGTAGTCGCAATAACAGCGATGACTGTAACGATAACAGCGAGGCTAGGGCTTTTGCCGTAACGAGATGAAATAAGATCGGCAATGGATGTTATTTTATGTGCGCGACCAATGCGAACGAGTTTCCTGAGCAGCCACCACCATCCGACAAACACAAGTGTTGGGCCGAGATAGATTGTGATGAACTCAAGACCGTTTCGTGCTGCTGAACCGACAGCCCCATAAAACGTCCAGGATGTGCAATATACGGATATTGATAGGGTGTAAACGACGGGAGAATGGAGCCAGCCAATTGGTTTTTTTCTTGTCCGCCGATCAACAATAAACGCAATCGAAAACAAAAGGATAACGTAACCGATACATGCCGCTAGAAGGACGTTAACGGATAGCATTAAAGATTGTTCTCAGGATTACTGGGCTGAACATCTCTGTCGTTATCGCGCAATGGCCTCGAAAGTATTGCAGCGCTGACGATCAACACGGCCCATATGAGAAACACGTAAAGCACAGGGATTGGAATGCCGCCGAATTTACTATCGACCAAAGAAATGCCAATGATCGGCGGCATCAGCAGGACAGCGCCGACAATCAAAAGTATTATTGAACGATCAAGCGTCTTGCGACGTGGAGGTCGTAAGTTTTCAGGCTTAATCTTGTCCGACATTTGCAAGCTCTTTAACGGCGGCGATGAGGTCAGCATTTGCAAATGGCTTCGTCATAAAACGATCAGCCCCGCAACGGGCAGCCATTTCACGGTCTTCTCGCTGCCCTTTTGCCGTAAGCATAAGAATTGGTAGTTTTGCTGTCCGTGCATCATCACGCAGCTGTCGTAAAACCTCGTAGCCATCAAGTTCTGGCAGCATGACATCAAGGATGAGTGCATCTGGTGGGGCGCTGAGCGCATGGTTGAGCGCCTGGCGTCCGTTTATTTCAACCGACACTTCAAAGCCTGATTTTTCTAACAGGAACGTGAGCGACTCCACGATATGTGGTTCATCCTCTACTAAGAGAATACGCTTTGCCATATTCCGATGTCCTCCCCTGCGTGATCTCTTGTTGGATCCCGTCCAGGTAATTAAAACGCAAATGAATGATCGCTGCAAACCTACTGTCAGTTAATACGTCATGATTTTAGTCAGCAAGCAGGTCTTCAACACGGTGGACGCAGGTGCGGCGCGGGCAAAGACGGCAGCTTGGCCCGACTTCTTCTACAGGCGAAGAGTGATCGGGTGCGTATATTGTATGTGCTGCATCGGCTTCGCTCATCGCGATCATATCCGTCAGATAATGCCGCGGCTTACCAAAGCCAGTGGTCCCTGTGTTGCGTGCACGTGCAACAAAGATGAAGCGTGCGCCCCAGGGAAACAAAGCGCGTTGGCGGATAAAGGCTTCGGGTGATTGTTGCGCACGGTAAAGCACCCAAAGCGGGCAGGCACTTGAGTACTTAGGGATATTCAAGCCCTCCACACCAAGGGCTTCGACGGTTGTGCCGGCTGCGTTGGCGCGAAAGTAGCCGATTTTGGGGATGTTTTCGCCGGGCGGTAAAGCGTTGAGGCGGCGGCATACGGCGTCTACATCAGAAGAAAAGGCTTCGGCCAATGCCTCCACATCGTAACGAAGTTCAATCGCTTTTTTTGTAAATGAATTCATCGGCATCAAGATTGCGCCGGCGGCATAATCTGAAAGGGCCCGGCGTGCACGGTCCCGTGCACTGGCAGTCTCGATGGTAGGATGACTTTTTATGACGGCATCGATGACATCGCCCAGGCGTTCTTCTGATAATGCGCGGGCTTTCTCTCGGCGCGATACCGGGAGTGGGTCATTGGTTTTGAATTTCAATTCCCGCGTTGCCCGTTCTATGACTTCAAAATGATTGTCATACGCGTTGAGTAATGATTCGACTTCATCGGTTGGCGTAAGGATGTGCTCCGCATGTTCGGACTTATCGAGATATGCTGCCAAAGCTTCGCCGACATTCGATAGAACTCCGATCTCTTCATGAATAATGTTGTTGAACCGGTCTCGGCGTTCAGAGGATATGTCGGGATACTCGACCAGAATATCTGAAACTGAACGTATCACAGAGACACGTGTTAGCATTCTGTGCACTTCTTCGCCTAGGAATGGGTCGTTCGAGAGGCGATCAGATAAAGATTGAACAGCGTTCCGTGCGTCGCGTTCAGAACGGGCAAGTGTGGCAATCGCTTTTGCCCATCCAGGAAAGCGGCCGATAAGCTCACCGGTACGGCTTTCTTCAATGCCACTGCCCTCTAAAGGTCCGAGATGCGCGACTTCTGAAAGTGTCGAGAGTAACCGTCGTTCGGTAATGTCATCCAAGGAATTCAGAGACAATTCCAAGGCATCGGCAATTTTTTTTAGCAACGTTCCAGCGATGCGCCGCTTATTCCATTCAATCAAATTCAAGTAAGATGCAGAGATACCGATTTTCTTTGCCAGATCAGATTGTGTCGTCCCCATTTCCCGGCGTCTTTGCCGGATACGTGTGCCAAGAATGATCTCATTCATGATAGTGCCCCAGATGGAATTGTATAGAAATTGACAAATTAATAGAAATTTTATTCAATAAATTTACAAAAAAATCATTCAAAGTCAATTACTTATTGATTTCTTCACTAAAGTAGCTATTTGTGGGGTGTCAAAAAAACGCCTTTAGTAAATTAGGCGAAGAGCGCGCAAAGAGGCTATGCCCGCCGCGTCTATATGAAATCAATATTGGGAGACATCTTAAATGAGTAAGTTTAAAATCAATCGCCGTACGCTATTGAAGGGTTCAGCTGCCCTTGGTGTCGGCCTCGCTACACCAACTATTTTCTCAAGCAAAGCATGGGCTGCTGGTTATACGAACGAGCCAAAGGGCAGCACTGTAACTTTCGGTTTTAACGTTCCTCAAACCGGCGCGTATGCCGATGAAGGTGCTGACGAACTCCGCGCTTATGAGCTTGCTGTTGAGCATATCAACGGTGGTGGTGATGGTGGAATGTTGAACACATTCTCATCAAAGGAACTCAAAGGTAACGGCATTAACGGAAAGAAAGTTGTTTTCGTTACGGGTGATACACAGACCAAGTCAGACGCTGCACGTGCAAGTGCCAAGCGTATGATTGAAAAAGACGGCGCTATCATGATTACTGGTGGTTCTTCTTCTGGTGTTGCTATCGCTGTCCAAGGCTTGTGTCAGGATGCGGGCGTTATCTTCATGGCAGGATTGACGCACTCGAACGATACAACGGGTAAAGACAAACGTGCCAACGGTTTCCGTCACTTCTTCAACACTGAAATGACAGGTGCTGCACTTGGTCCCGTGCTTAAGAACGCATTTGGTGCTGATCGTACAGCATATCACCTCACGGCTGATTACACTTGGGGTTGGAGCCAGGAAGGTTCTATCAAGAAGTACACTGAGCAAATCGGTTGGAAAACTGCTGCAGCTGTTCGCACACCACTTGGTGCCGGTGACTTCTCTCAGTACATCACGCCTGTGCTTAACTCTGGTGCCGATGTTTTGGTTCTGAACCATTATGGTCGCGACATGGTCAACTCTTTGACCCAAGCGGTTCAGTTTGGTCTTCGTGACAAGCAAGTGAACGGCAAAGACTTTGCGATCGTCGTTCCACTTTATAGCCGTTTGATGGCTCAAGGTGCTGGCGAAAACGTTAAGGGCATCTTTGGTTCAACGAACTGGCACTGGTCACTTCAGGACGAAGGTTCAAAAGCGTTTGTGAAGTCCTTCGGTCAGAAGTACGGCTTCCCACCAAGTCAGGCTGCGCACACAACATACTGTCAGGCACTGCTCTATGCAGATGCATGTCAGCGCGCTGGAACGTTTATGCCATCGGGCGTAGGCGCTGCTCTCGAAGGCTTCAAGTTTGATGGCCTTGGCAACGGTCCAACGGAATACCGTGCTGAAGATCATCAGTGCTTTAAAGACGTCCTCGTTGTGAAGGGTAAAGAAAACCCAACATCTAAGTATGACGTTCTTGAAGTTGTTGAAGTGACTCCACGTTCACAGGTTGAATATCCAGCAAGCTTGCTGGGTGGTGAACTTGGTCCTTACAACAACGGAAGTGCATAACTTTCCTGTTACGCTGCCGACCATCCCAGAATATTTTGGGATGGTCGGCTAGCTTCAGAGGCAAAATCAATGGATGCAATATTCTTACAAGTCTTGAACGGCTTGGATAAAGGTGGGGCGTATGCCCTCATCGCACTTGGCCTTACGCTTATTTTCGGCACCCTTGGTGTCGTTAATTTTGCTCACGGTGCGTTGTTTATGCTGGGTGCGTTTGTCGCCGTAGCATTTAAGTCAATTCTAAGCCTTGAACAGGTTACGATAGACCCAACCAGAATGACGGCCTGGGGCACTCCTATGGAGATCCGCCAGCCTTTTGTTGAAGTATGGTTTGGTGATCTTGGTGCAACTGTTCTCGAGTATTCAGTGCCATTTGCTATTCTGGCAGCTATTCCAACCATGCTCTTCATCGGTCTTGTGATGGAACGTGGATTAATTCAGTTTTTTTATAAGCGCCCGCATGCAGACCAGATTCTGGTAACATTCGGATTGGCAATTGTTGTTCAAGAAATCATCAAAAGTATCTTTGGCGCGAACCCAATTCCGCAGCCAGCTCCCGAGATTGCAAAAGGGATGATTGATTTTGGCGTCGCCCTCGGCTTTGACGCAGGTAATGTCGTCTATCCCGCTTGGCGTCTTATATACTTCCTATTCTCATTAAGCGTTATTGCCGTTGTGTTCGCGTTCTTGCAGTTCACCACCTTTGGCATGGTTGTTCGTGCTGGTATGGCGGACCGTGAAACGGTGGGGCTTCTTGGTATTGATATTGACCGGCGGTTCACAATTGTCTTCGGTATTGCGGCGCTTGTCGCCGGTCTTGCGGGCCTCATGTATACACCGATCCTGAGCCCTGATTATCATATGGGTATGGACTTCCTTGTCCTGAGCTTTGTCGTTGTTGTTGTCGGCGGTATGGGTTCGTTGAGCGGTGCTGTTTTGGCAGGTTTCCTGTTAGGTATTCTGCAAAGTTTTGCTTCGATGAATGAAGTCAAAGCGATTTTCCCAGGCATTGATCAAATCATCATTTACCTTATTGCTGTCGTTGTTCTGTTGGTACGCCCTCGCGGTCTGATGGGGCGCAAAGGCGTCATGGAGCATTAAGCTATGAAACTTCTCGCAATGAGCCGAAATGACATACTGCTGTTCGTAGGTTTCGTCATCTTTACTTTGGCAGGTCCGATTATCCTTGAACCTTTTGGTGCAGGCTATCCGGACTTACTCCAGAAATTCGCAATCTTTGGGATTTTTGCCCTTGGATTTAACATCCTCTTTGGTCTAACTGGCTATTTATCCTTTGGACATGCTGCATTCCTTGGGGCGGGGTCATACACAGCTGTTTGGACTTTCAAGCTGTTCAGCATGAACCCGATCCCTGCGATTATTTTATCGACGCTTATCGGTGGTATTTTTGCGGCAGCAATCGGATTTATCTCTTTGCGTCGAACTGGAATTTACTTCTCGATCTTAACATTGGCGTTTGCACAGATGAGCTACAATCTCGCCTACTCAGTGCTCACACCGATCACAAACGGGGAAACCGGGTTGCAACTAGCGCAATCTGATCCACGTGTGTTGGATGTCGCACTTGGTCGTGATTATGGTGCTGTGTTGCCGTCATCTGACTTTTTCGGACTTGAGATGACGGGGTATCCAGGGTTTTACTTCTGCGCAATCTTTTTGATCATCTGTTTCTTTATCAAGATACGTATCTTCCGGTCACCATTTGGCCTGATGTTACGCGCTGTAAAATCAAACCAGAACCGATTGAATTATACAGGTGTGAACTCGCGCCCTTATGATCTATCTGCCTTTATTATTTCTGGCATGTATGCCGGGTTGGCAGGCGGTCTCTTGGCCGTGACTGATCCACTTGCAGGTGCCGAGCGCATGCAATGGACGGCATCTGGTGAAGTCGTATTGATGACGATCCTTGGTGGTGCCGGAACGTTGATCGGCCCGGTTATTGGTGCAGGTGCGATTAAGTATTTTGAAAATATCTTCTCTGCGTTTAATGACACTATTTTGATGAATGCGTTCTCATTCTTGCCAGAAGTGCTGCAGAGCGCAGCTGTCTCTGTCACGTCATTGTTTGTTGGCGAGGGTTGGCATTTAACTCTAGGTGCTTTGTTTATGCTGATCGTCATCTTCTTGCCAGGTGGCTTGATGGAAGGCTTTAAGCGCATAAGTGCGATGATCAAAAAACGCATGAATGGCGGTTCCGACGGGTCAGCCAGTTCAAACCCAACAACTTCGGCTTAAAGGGTCATAAAATGAGTATTCTTTCAGTCGCAAACGTCAACAAACGCTTTGGTGGTTTGAAGGCGTTAGACGAGGTCAATCTCAACATCGAAGCCGGTACCGTTCATGCTATAATTGGCCCGAACGGTGCTGGTAAGTCGACATTGTTGAACTGTTTTGTTGGTCGCCTGAAGCCAGATACGGGCACTGTGACCTTCGATGGTAAGTCATTGCTTGGGATTAAACCTCACGAGATTAATCAGATGGGCGTTAGCCGCGTGTTTCAAACACCAGAAATTTTTGGTGATCTGACGCTGCGCGAAAATGTCCTTATTCCTGCCTTCGCAAAGCGTGATGGCGCATTTAAGATTAATGCATGGAATTCGGTTGGTGACGAAAAAGACCTGGAAACGAAAGCCATGGATATGCTGGCTGACCTCGGTATTGCAGAGAAAGCGTCTGATGTTGCAGGCCAATTATCACGGGGTGACAAGCGTCGTCTAGAGTTGGCGATGTGCCTGATCCAAGATCCGAAATTGTTACTGCTCGACGAGCCAACTGCCGGAATGGCGCGCGCTGATACTAATGACACAATTGACTTGATGAAGCGGATTGCAGAGCGTGGCGTAACAATGGTGGTCATTGAGCATGATATGCATGTTGTGTTCTCACTTGCTGACAAAATCAGTGTGCTCGCACAGGGCACTGTGATTGTTGAGGACCTTCCAGAGAACATCAAAGGTAACCTCAAGGTTCAAGAAGCTTACCTTGGAGGGGCACACTTATGAGTGACGAAACAGAAACTGCCGTACAGCCGACAAAACAAGCAAGCGGCAAACCCGCTTACTTCTCATGCTGGGATATTCACGCTTATTATGGCGAAAGTTATATTGTTCAAGGCGTAAGTTTTGATATTCATGAAAGCGAAATTGTTGCGCTTTTAGGCCGTAACGGTGCGGGCAAGACATCAACCTTACGCGCGATTGCACGTGTCGATAATCCGGCGCTGCATCGTGGAGAAATATGGCTAGATCACAAACCTCTGCATAATATGAAGTCTTACCAGGCTGCGCAGAACGGTATTGGGTTGGTCCCGGAAGATCGGCGGATTATTCAAGGTCTGACGGTTGAAGAGAACCTGAAGCTTGCACAAATAGCACCTCCGATTGGTTGGTCGCTTGATCGCATTTATGCGTTGTTTCCGAGGCTTGCTGAGCGACGTGAGCAAGAAGGCACGACACTGTCAGGTGGCGAGCAGCAAATGCTTGCGATTAGTCGGACGTTGGCGCGTGACGTTAAATTGTTGCTTCTAGATGAGCCTTATGAGGGCTTGGCGCCCGTTATTGTCCAAGAGATTGAAAAGACGCTGCAAGAAATTAAGTCACATGGTATGACAACGATTATTGTCGAGCAAAATGCTGTAGCGGCGTTAAACCTTGCCGACCGTGCGATTATCCTTGAAGGTGGAGAAGTCGTCTTTGATGGCTCAGCTAAGGAAGTTCTCGATAACAAAGAGATGCGTCACGAATATCTGGCGATCTAATCCCAAAGTGATTTGTGGAGGATGTTTTAGCGAAAGTCGTATAAGCGCCTACCACATACAATGGGTGCCGGGTTCTGCGTACTCCTCAATGTGACTTTAAAGTGTGCAATACGCTCACCCATGGCGCGTACCGCTGTGGGGCTGTCTGCAGGCTCGTGGGTAAACATGGCGCCAAAGTCTACGAATGACTCTTTAGGTATCGCTTAGCTGCACGACATAAGCTGTAGAGCCAATCAGAAAAGTTTCCATGAGTGCCGTTTGGCGCTTTTGAAGACATACCGTAGAGGTGAGATTCTCAATCGGCGTGACGACAAAAAACTGAATCTGAATTTCCCGGTTCTCCAAATCAAAAGTAACGCGGGTTTGTGGGTTGGGGTCGGATGGTTGGGCAAGTTTATGTGCCGCCTGAAGCGCTGCAGAACGCAGTCGTTTGAGCCCAAAGTCCAGCATAGTAACAGGCTCAATTTTTAAACGATCAAAAACATCTTCTGCAGCTATGGATTTTGGTGTCGCGACAAAAAAATAAACCAACAAATAAGAATACACGCATGATTGTAGTCCTTCAGGTGAATGCCTACTGCCCATACCTTCAACGTTGGCGATGCCCATCATTGATAATGAAACCGTTCAATTGTTGCAGGTCTTTCTAGCTGAGGCCGTTGGCGCACGATATGGCTCAGATTCAGCCCTGAATCGAATGGCCGAGGTTCTCGTGATCCGTATTCTGCGGGCTCAAATTGAAAAAGGGACTGTAGAGCCTGAGCTTGTTACAGGTCTGGCAGATCACAAAATCAGTTGGGCAATCGTTGCAATGCATGATATGCCCGGTAAGACTTAGAATAATGAGGAACTTGCGCATACAGCGGGGATGTCACTCAGCCAGTTTTGTGATGTTTTTCGGAATGTTGTTGGCCAAACCCCGCAAGCATATTTACGCGGTTGGAGAATGACACTGGCTCGCCAGGATTTGGATAAAGGCGCGCGGGTCGGTGCTGTGGCACATCGTTATGGGTATGCGAGCCCAGAAGCCTTGGCGCGGGCTTTTCAACGGTAGTACGGCATGAGCCCCTCTGATATAAAACGCGATGTGGGTGCAAACGCCTAAAATGGCTTCGTTTTTTTGTGCTCGGATATGATGTTGATGGTGATCGCGATAAAAATGACAGCTGCGCCAGCGAGCACCCAAGGGTCGAGCGCTTCGCCATATAAGAATAACCCCAGCAATGCGACCATCGGCAGGCGCATAAAATCCATGGGGACCACAACGATGGCGTCAGCTTGAGACAGCGCGCGTGCCATACAATAGTGCGCACTTATTGCCGTTGTCGCGACGATTAAGAGCCATGGCAGCACCGTCATAGATGGCGTGGTCCAGTCTAATGCCGTTGGAATTGCCCCCATCGGTAACTGGATAACGGTCATGTAAAAAATGACAGTGAGGGGTGAATCTGTCCGTGTGAGTTTCTTCGTAAGCATATGCGATAACGCATAGCCGAGCGCGGCAATCAAGGCACTGATTGCGCCGATTTCGAAAGGCACCATGCCCGGGCGCAGAATAATCAAAATTCCTATAAACCCTATAACGATGACCAAAATACGAGATGCGCTGAGACGTTCTGATAACAGAAATGGTGCCAGCATGGCGGTCCAGATTGGTATGGTAAACTCTATCGCAAAAACTTGCGCTAGCGGGATGAGTGAGATCGCATAGAACCATCCGAACTGCCCAACGTAATGCGCAATATTGCGGATAAAATGTAATGAGAACTTTGTTGTTCTTACCTGCGCCCATCCTGACCAACTCAAGATCGCCAAGATAAGAACCAACCCAATGACACTTCGAAAGAAAAGTATCTGAAAGGTGTTCAGTTCAGTAGATAGTTCGCGCCCGGCAATGGCCATCAGCAGGAATGACACCAGCGCGCCACTCATCCATGTACCTGCGAGAACAATCCCACTCATCAAATTGACCTTTTACAGCCTTTGCTTCGCCTCAGTTAGAAGCTCAGTGAGATATCTCGATGAACAGCCAGGCATGAAGTAAGATAGCTCGACTGTGAATCTGTGAGACGCTTTTGCAGGCGTACACCAATCGTATCTCGGATTGCCATATCGTACTTTACGATGGCTGGGAGAACGTCGGTCTTAGCTTGCTCGCGCCATGAAATCTCCTCTTTGAAGATAACGAGTGCCTTGTCGATAAATTGCATCGCGGCTTCGGGGGAAGGGTCGTCGCCACGGAGTTTGCGGCGCGCCTTGTTGATCTGAGATTTGATCTTACTCGCACCTTCAACGTTTCCAACCATATCGCCAACAGTATCAATTTTTTCCATTGCTGTATCAGGATCATCAGTCGTGATGACACCTTTTAGATCGCTGATTTTTGTTTCCAGAGCAGCAAGTTTATCGGCATCACGGATGATGGCTTGGATTTGTGTTAATGCTTCGTAAGCCGTATCAACGTTACGACGATAATCCCGTCGTGTTTTATTGGTCGCCTTTTCAAGCACAATGAACGTTTTACGTGCCTCTTCCCAACCCTTAGGGGTTTGTATTTCGAGCTCTTCTTTTTCACGAATCTGGTTCGCAATTTCAGCATTGAGCTCTTCAGCATCCGCAGGGTCAGGGTTTTTGGCGTAACGCAGATCATCAACGTCTTTCTGCAGGCGGCTGATGTCACGAATATGTGTCTCTAGCTCGATCCGAATGGCGCGGGCTTCTGTATGCAAAGGCTTATATGTTGGGATAAATGCCTCGCGTGCACTATCGGCGTCTCGAACCTTGGCGACGAGCCCGAATGTCCCTTCAGCGGCATCTAGTGAGGACTTAAGCGAAGACTGTAAATCGCTTGGTAACGAGCTGGTATCCATCTTTCTGGCATCCGCAATTGCCGACATCAATTCGCCCTGTTTCGCGTCATATACAGGGAAGAGATACTCTTCCAGGCATTGCTGTAGTCGAGGGTTTTGCGGCGGTGGTGCGTTGTCTGATGTCAGGTATACGCGGGTTGGTAAGTAGTTCACCAATGGCGGATAAAAGCCGACGATAGTAAGCCCTAAAAGCTGCAGCATGATAAAAGGTATCACGCCTTTGTACATCGATATTGTGCGCACAATTTTTGGCGCGACACCCCGCAGATAGAACAACGCAAACCCGAACGGTGGCGTCAGGAATGACGTTTGCATGTTCACGCCAATCATCACACCAAGCCAAACTGCGGTGATGTTTGCGGATGGGTCTGCAAGCAAGATCGGCGCGATAATAGGCACAACTACAACGGCGATCTCGATGAAGTCGAGGAAGAAGCCGAGGACAAAAATCACAGCCATGACGACGATAAACTTCGTCGCAAATCCACCCGGTAGACCTGACAAGAAGTCCCGGACGATCTCTTCACCCCCAAATGCACGGAAGGCTGCCGTAAGCATGGCTGCGCCCAAGAGGATGATGAAGACCAGAGACGTTGTCTTTGCGGTTTCGATCATGACGCCTGTGAGCGTGCTGTCGATCCGGTTGACGCGAATGGCACTCCAGACGATTGCGCCTAAAAGGCCGGCCGATCCAATGGCGGCAATGACAATGGCCATGACGTCTTCACTGGTCTGGATGTTTTTGACATTGATGTCGTACGACTGAACGGCAAAGACAAGAATTGAGAAGGAGACGAAAGCAAAAATGGCGGGATAAAACTGCCCTTTGGTCTCTTGGGTCAATCTGTAACCAGCCATAATGAGCGCACCCGCAGCGCCAATGGCGCCAGCCTGGTTCACTGTTGCAACACCCATTATGATTGAGCCGAGCACGGCGAAGATCAACGCCAAAGGCGGGACCAGCACGAGGGTAACCTTGATCCAGAAATCACGATTATAATCGCCGAGGTACGGTGCAGCCGGTGCCATTTTGGGACGAAGGAAGGCTATGATGAAGATATAAAGAATGTATAAGCCAACAAGCACCATGCCCGGCAGGAATGCACCCAAGAACATGTCACCAGCACTGGTTGAGACAATACCGAAATCGGATGGTAACGAGAACTCGCCCGTCCCGGCCTTATAGTCTGCTGTACGGATGGCAAGCGCCTGGTCGGTGGCGTTCGATAACTGATCCGCCAAAATAATCAGAACAATGGATGGTGGGATGATCTGTCCCAATGTACCTGAAGCACTGATGGTACCGGTCGCCAAAGCATGAGAGTAATTAGCGCGCAGCATGACGGGAAGTGAGATCAGGCCCATTGCAACAACTGTGGCACCAACGATACCTGTTGTTGCGGCAAGGAGTGCGCCCACAATCACCACTGAAATGCCGATGCCGCCCGGGATTGGGCCAAACAATTGACCCATCGTGACGAGCAAGTCCTCAGCGATTTTCGAGCGCTCAAGCATGATACCCATGAAGATGAACAGCGGAATAGCAATCAGAGTGTCTCGTTCGGGTTCCCAGTAAATACCGCGTAGGTTCGTGACACCAGCCGAAAGCCACTGTCCGGGGTCTCCATGAGCAAAATACGCTGCAACATTCCCCTCAAATAGATAGCCGCAGAGTGCGGCCAAAGAGATCGTTAAGATTGCTGAACCTGGCAGTGCAAATGCGACAGGGAAGCCTGAGCCAAGTGCTGAGACCATAATGAAGATCAGGATAAATAGGAATACGAGTTCCATGCTTTGAATACCGCCTTATTTTCTAGAACGTCGCGTGCTCTTCAAGGTCTTGTTCGTGACCCGGCTCACTGAGCAGCGTTGCGATATTGCTGAGCAGGTAACTCATAAACTGCACCAGCATGGATATAGCAAAGATCAATAAAAATCCTGCGAGTAGGTACTTGATATAGAGGCCAAAACCGCTTTGCGTGACTTCAAACGACAACAAAGGGCCGTTAATTGCATTTGCCTTACCCCATAAGCCAAGCGTGATGATGGTCCAGCAAAGAGGTAGCCCTAAAAACGCGCAGCCAATAGCATTGGATAATGCCCGTCCGTGTCGGCTAAAACCGGCGTAAAGGATGTCGACGCGGACATGACCTTCTTTGATAAGTGTGTAAGGGCTCGCAAAGAGGAATAGCGCGCCGTACCAGAACCGAACTAGGTCCGACATGAAAGCCTGCTCATAAGAAAACACAAAGCGTGCAATCACGATCAATAGTTCAGCAGCCACAATCAGTACCGCTAGCCAATGAAATCCAAGATTATGATTAAACCGGGCAATGACTAATGCAACGATGATCAGTGGGTAATGCACGTATTGGCCGCGGAATGTCGGACGGCCTAATTGTTCTGCAAGCTCTTGTCCAACAATGACGACAATAAATCCTTCAACGCGAAGGAATGAAATAAAGCCATCGACGAGGCCAATCAGCAAAACTGCCCAAAAGGCTGCGCGAATAATATATCCAGCCCATGCACCAAGCATCTCAGAGTCCGCATGTAAGGTGCGCATTGGGGTTCGCGTAACGATAAGCGCGATCGCAACCAATGAGCCTGTATAGCTGAGAAATTGTACCCATGCTAAAGGCGGAATGCCGCCATCTGCAGGGTTTTGTCCAAATAGGCCAGCAGCACCAAAGATACTCAGTGTGCCTGGCCAGTCGAACCAGAAATTCAAAACATTATTTACGACGAAGATCAGCGCCCAGACAGTCATTGTCAGCGCAAAAATACGTATCAATCCAACGACCAATCCATGCGTATGGCCAGATACATGTGCGTTGCCCGCATCTGAAGCGGTTTCTTCTGCACCGTGTGTCATTCGTCCCCCAAGCCCTCATTGTTTTTATTGTAGGGCTTTTGTCATCTTGCCGAGAGTGGTGCGCGAGACATGAGCCTCGCGCACCATTTTTCGTATAACGCTTCGTAATTAAGCGCCGAGCACTCGGTTACGCTGCGCCAAGTAAGCTTGGTCAGAAATCTTAGTCCAACCGGACAGATCTTTCCGCGCCGCAACGAAGCTACTATCGATCCGCTTTGCGAGATCAGAATGAGCACGTACGCCCTCAAAGACTTCTTCTGAAGCTTCGTAGAAGCTGTCATAGACGTCATCAGAGAACTGACGAAGCTGTACGCCTTGCTCTTTAATGAGCTTGGTTAGTGCAGCACCTGACTTCATGTTGTACTCAGCCATCATCACGTCGTTCTCAGCGCTAGCAGCAGATTCAATGATCACTTGATCATTCTTTGACAAACCGTCCCAGAACTTCTTGTTCATGCCGAGAGCAAGCATTGAGCCTGGCTCGTGGAACCCTGGATAGTAGTAGTACTTGGCAGCTTCATAGAACTTCATGAAGCTATCGTTCCATGGTCCAACCCACTCGGTCGCATCAATCGCGCCAGAGACAAGGTTTTCATAAATTTGACCTCCAGGAAGTGAAACAGGTGAACCACCAAGCTTGGCAATCACGTCGCCGCCAAGACCAGGCATCCGCATTTTCAGACCCTTGAAGTCATCAGCTGATTTGATTTCCTTGCGGAACCAACCACCCATCTGACAACCGGTGTTACCAGCCATGACGCACTTGAGGCCAAACCCTGCTGCGAGTTCGTCCCAAAGTTCCTGACCACCGCCAAAGCGGATCCAGGCGTTCATCTCGGTGTATGTGAAGCCGAAAGGTACAGCTGTAAAGTAACCCCAACCTGGGTGCTTACCTTTCCAATAGTAGTCGGCAGCGTGATATGCTTGTGCGTTGCCAGAAGCAACTTCGTCAAACGAATCAAATGCGCCAACACGTTCGCCAGCGGCGAAGTACTCAACACTAATCCGGCCATCGGTGGCATCAGCAATTCGCTGTGCTACGCGTTGTGCACCTGTGCCGAGACCTGGAAAGTCACGTGGCCAAGTTGAAACAACGACCATCTTTTTTAGGCCCTGCGAAATTGCTGGCGTCGAAAAAGCCGTCGAAGCGGCGACGACACCTGCGCCAGCTACAGCTGACTTCTTAATAAAATCTCGTCTTTTCATTTGGATTCTCCCTGTACGCGTTATTGAATAAACTACGGCGGAAAATGTAAAAACATCACAATTGCCACTGCAATTATTTTCGATCCCTTAGGATGCGGGCATTCTCCGGCAGATCAAGGAAAAACTGACGTTTTAGGCATGAGTTTCGTGCATGAAACGCACAAATAAAGAGCATATAATGAATGCGGAATGTGTCTGTATTGTTTGAAAAACAATGAAAACCTATTTTGAGAAGGTTTTTGAGCGTGATATCGGCGGCCGATACGCGCTGATTCCTTCCATAGGCGTGGAAATATTATAGGAAATTAATGCGCCTGTAGCCTTTGATAAGGCACTGAAACTAGACGGAAATATGCAATTTGGATGGCCAGCCGCTGCGTAAATTTTATCAAACCTCTTGAGCGAGGCATCCATGACCATGGGGAGGGGATGATTAAGCCCAATGGGGGCAACACCGCCGATTGAAAAGCCGGTGATAGCTTTCACTTCAGATGCCTGTGGGCGACGGACTTTGCCTTTCATATTGAATGCTTTGGGTAAGTTATCTTCAATACACTGATGATCACCCGCAACGAGGGCCATCACAAACCGGGTATCAATACAGAACACCAGCGATTTGACGATCGCCCCCAACTCACATTCAAGGGCATCTGCGGCAGCCTGGGCACTGCGTGCAGATGTCTCAAGATTCAATGCATTGTCACCAATCCCAGATGTAACGAGAGCGTTGCGTACACGTTTAACAGCAGGGCGCTCTAGCTCACTCATGACAATACTCCATCTGTGTTTTTAGTTTGCGAACGGAACAGCCATGCCGCGTTCAACGCCTGGACGAGCAGTCAGTTGTTCAAACCAACGCTTCACATTTGGGAAATCGTTTAAGTCCACTTGATGGCGCTCAAACCGTGAAATCCATGGATAGCAGGCAATATCGGCAATCGAGTATGCATCGCCAGCCATATATTCGTTTTTGCCCAACTGGGTGTTCATGACGCCATACAGTCGCTTGGCTTCTTCGTGATAGCGTTTCTGCCCATAAGGCACGACTTCCTTTGGATTGAACATGAAGTGATGGGCTTGTCCAACCATTGGACCCAAGCCACCCATTTGCCACATCAACCATTCCATGACCTTGGCGCGCGCACGAGGTTCCGTTGGTAGCAACTCAGAACCGGTTTTTTCAGCCAGATACACCAAAATAGCGCCAGATTCGAAAACACTTAAAGATTCACCACCTGGGCCGTCTTCATCAACGATTGCGGGAATACGATTGTTCGGTGAAATTGCGAGAAATTCTGGTTTAAATTGCTCACCTTTTCCGATGTGGATTTCATGCGCTTGATACTCAAGTCCGAGTTCTTCCAACATGATTGATGCTTTTCGGCCGTTGGGGGTTCCCCATGTGTATAATTGAATCATTTTTTTATCTCATCCATGACTTGCTAATGTTGCCAAAAGCATAGGTAATTCGCTGAGCGGTGCAAGCGTCTCAAATCTTAACCAGCTACATTGCCTACGAATAAATATCTGGTGTTTTGCATAAGAAAGACTTGGAACGGTCGTTAATGACAGATTATGCCCTCGATGAACTGAATTTGCTTATCGTTGATGACAGCAAGCACATGCGCACGTTAGTGCGAACAATCGTCAATTCACTCGGCATTCTTGAAGTTTATGAGGCTGAAAATGGTGAACAAGCCTATAAAGTTCTCGAGGACTTTCCCGTAGATATTATCATCGTAGATTGGAATATGTCGCCCATGGACGGCATTGAATTTACCAGACAAGTCCGCACGAGCGATGATAGTCCGAATGCCTATGTTCCGATCATCATGTTGACGGGACACACGCAAATGAAGCGGGTCGAAATCGCACGAGATGCAGGCGTAAATGAATTTTTAGCAAAGCCGGTATCGGCAAAAAAGATATACCAGCGGATCCATGAAATCTTGGAAAAGCCGCGCCAATATATCCGGACGCCAAATTATTTTGGGCCCAATCGCCGGCGGAAGAATGATCCTGAATATAGAGGTGAAGAACGGCGGAAGCAGTCAGGTCGATAAGCCGTTAGGCTAGGTTAGATAGACCAAGCGCCGCGTGTATTCAGAACATCTTTGCCTTTAAGAGCTTCGCCATTTCCAATCGAAAATGCCTTGTGATCTGTCAGCAGAACAATCGCACCGGCTTCGGCAACGGCTTCATCGAAAGGCATAAGGCGCGTATCTGCAAGTGCCGCCAAAGATTTTGGTAATACTTCGGTATGAGGCTCAACAACGATGATTGGATTGTCGACGAGATTGCGTAATTCCGTCACGACGTGAATGGATGGGCTTTCTCGAAGGTCATCGATATCCGCTTTATAGCTCAATCCCAGGCACGCAATCGGTGCACCGTTTTTTACGGATGTCAAAGATGCGATCTGTTTTGCAATCACTGCAGGTCGCCCATCGTTAACGTGCCGTGCCGTTTGAATAAGAGGGGTGCGCTCTGGGGCGGTTGCTGCGATGAACCAAGGGTCCACAGCAATACAATGCCCGCCAACACCTGGGCCAGGGCTCAGAATATTTACCCGCGGATGATGGTTTGCGAGGCGAACGACATCACGAACATTAATGCCGAGCGGGTCAGCAACGTTTGCCAGTTCGTTTGCAAAGGCAATATTCACGTCCCTGTAGGCGTTCTCAGCGAGTTTTACGAGTTCTGCTGTTGGTGCCGTGGTCAGGTGCATCTCGCCTTCAACAACGACGGCATAAAGTGAGGCTGTACGCTCGGCGCAATCATCACCAAGTCCACCAATCACCCGGTCGTTGTTGACCAGCTCTAAAAGTACGCGCCCTGGCAACACGCGCTCTGGGCTATGCGCAATGCAGATATCATGCGCTGCTGTTGGATTGCTGAGCTCAGGCATTTTAAGGTCAGGTCGATCTGCTGCGAGCCACGAGGCAACTTGTTGTGTCGCCCCTATAGGTACCGTTGACTCAACGACAACCAAATCTCCCTTTTTAAGAACGGGAGCGATCGCATGGGTTGCGGCTTCAAGGTAGGATAAATCAGGTTTATGATTCTCATCGAATGGTGTCGGCACAGCGATAATAAATGCATCAGCTTCGACGGAGTCTATGCGTGCAGATAACTGACCTTTAGAAACAGCACCATGAACCACCATATCAAGATCGGTCTCAATGATATGAGGTTGCCCTGCGTTAATGCTGGCAACAGTCTTTGGGTTCACGTCGACGCCGGTGACACGGATGCCACGGCTCGCCAGTACCGCTGCAGTGGGCAGGCCAACATAGCCTAAACCGACAACACACACATGATCATACACCATATTTTAGAACCTCCGTCGCAATGCGATGTGCCGCGTTGCCATCTCCATAAGGATTGTGTGCCCGGCTCATGCTTTCATAAACACTTCGATCATCGAGCAAAGCTGTTGTTTCACTGACGATACGTGCCCGGTCTGCGCCAACAAGTTTGACAGTACCTGCATCGACGGCTTCAGGGCGCTCTGTCACATCGCGCATGACGAGAACCGGTTTCCCTAATGAAGGTGCTTCTTCCTGAATGCCGCCAGAGTCTGTGATGACAATGTCGGCGGCCATCATCAAATGCACGAACCTCGGATAATCGAGTGGTCCGATGAGATGAACATTCGGCGTTTGGCCCAAAATTTCCATCACAGGCTTTTGTACATTTGGATTCAAATGCACGGGGTAGACAATTTCGATATCATCCCGCGTGGCAAGATCTGCGATGGCGTGGCAGATCTGATCGAACCCATCGCCAAAATTTTCCCGTCGATGCCCGGTTACGAGAATCATGCGGCGGTCATCGGAGAGCGTTGGGATATCGTTCTGGATCAATTGGCGGAATGCCTGATCCGTATCCAATTTATCTCGCGTCATATACAGCGCATCGATCACTGTATTCCCCGTAACATGTATGGATGTAGGATCGGTTCCGGCGCTAAGCAAGTTGCTTTTGGCACCTTCGGTGGGTGCAAAATGAAGCGTTGAAATACTGTCGGTGAGACGCCGGTACACTTCTTCTGGGAACGGGGCGTAAATGTCGCCGGTCCGAAGTCCGGCTTCAACATGGCCAACTGGAATACGTTGATAGAATGCAGCTAGGGCCGCAGCGAAGGTTGTTGTCGTATCGCCGTGAACAAGAACCATATCTGGCTTTTCAGCGTTGAGCGCTTTTGTCACGCCGTCGATCACGGCTGATGTTAAGCCCGGCAACGTTTGGTTCGGCCGCATCAAGTTTAAATCGACATCTGGCGTGATATCAAAAAGGTCCAGCACCTGGTCCAGCATGTCACGATGTTGAGCTGTGACACATACCCTTGCATCCGCGCCTTGTTCGCGGAGCGCCAATAGCACAGGGGCCATTTTGATCGCTTCGGGTCGGGTGCCAAAGATTGAAAGGACGCGCACGCTCTGCCTCACTCGCTTAACGCTAATACTAAAGCTCAAAGTATTGAGATAAAGCGTGTGAAGAGGCATGGCAAGTTTGCCTTTTGTCCGGCGGGGACTTCACATAAGCTCGACACTGATCAAATTAGTATTTCCAGGAGTACAGATGACAGGTTTTTCGCGCCAGCTCTTAGTAGGTGCCTTAATTGCGCCCTTCGCTCTGACTTCGTGCGCAGGTGTATCGACAGATGCCCATGCGGATCTTGTTGCGCATCAAGCCATCTATAAAATGGAATTGTCTGCTTCTAGTACGACGTCGCGTTTCAACGGACTTCGCGGCGCAGCGGTCTCGCAAATTGAGCGCACCTGCGAAGGTTGGGTTGTCAGCGAGCAAGTCGTTATGACAATGCTTACTGTTGCCGGCGGTGCCATTGAGCGCGAGATGAATTTTAAGGCGCGCGAGAGTTTTGATGGTCAGGCTTATTTCTTCGAGAGCAATGCCAAGACCAACGGGCAACCCGAACAGTATAGTGGGAGTGCGCGTCGCACAGATAATGCGAATGCTGAAGCTGAATTTGTGACACCGAAACCCTTTGAAATGCCGTTGCCTAAGGGGACATTGTTTTATGTCGGACTGACGGAATGGTTGATTGATCTTGTTAAATCAGGCGCGCGTACCGGCCAAACAATCTCTTTTGATGGCACCGACGATGAAGGGGCCCAAAAAGTATCTGCATTCATTTTGCCAGATAGTATTGGCGGTGAGGGCCTGAATGGCGACCCTAAATTGTTGGACGCAAAGGCCTGGAAAGTCCGACTGGCTTTCTTCGAGACTGATGAGCAAGTCTCAGAACCAGACTTCGAAATCGCGCTGAGATTACTCGAAAATGGCATCGTGACACATTATGAACTCATCTTTGATGACCTCATTGTCGATCAAACACTTGAAGACGTTTTACCCGCAAAAGATGAACACTGCGGTTGATCGACATCTGGGTTGTGCCAAGGCATTGAAATCGTTAGATTCTATCTAGGTTTCATCGTTGAGGAAGACGTCGTCAATGAGGAATAGTTTTCGTACCGTGCGGACCACCAGCTGGATTGGTGTGTTTGCGGTCCTCACTCTTATGCTTTTTAGTACTACGTCCTTTGCTGAGGACCGTGGATTTCTGGGCATGCAAGTCCAAGGAAACTCGGTGTGGATCGCTGCTGCCCTAGGTCTTCCATCGACGGCAGGCGTTTTGGTCCGTGATGTGAGTGTTTACGGGCCTGCATCGCGCGCGGGTATTTCCCGAGGCGATATCATCACGAACGTCCATGGCACGAATATCGATACTTTTGAACGTTTGCTTCAAGTTGCCGGTAAATTAAAACCGGGCGATGACGTCGTGTTTGAAGTCTTGCGACTTGGGAAAAAGCTTTCCTTCAATATGAAGCTAACAGACTGGCCAGATGGATGGTCTGTAAACGCATCAACTTTCGCCGCACAACCTGATATTGGCATCACGTTTGCCGCGTTGACGCCCAAAATGCGTAAGCATTTGAATGTACGCTGGGGCACCATCGGTATTGCAGTTTCGGTTTCGAGTGAGGGTTTCGCAGGATTTACGTCTTTGCGCCGGGGAGACGTTGTGACACAGATCAATCAGGTCCCAGTTTGGGATCCTAAGCAATTTTTCGATGCGTATTCTGATGCGAAAAAAGCCGGCAAGGACGCATTGTTATTGCTGGTTGAGCGGTCGGATGGGTTGAAATACGTGATTCAGCCGATTGTCTATCCTGATGCGGGCCAGCAAGACCCCGGATTTAAACTTCCGGGTATGCAACAAGGCGGCTAATACGTTTTATTTCTCACGCGCTGATTTAATCAAACCTTCTAACGTTGCCGCGTCAACAGCGCCTGGCACCAATGTTTGATTAACGACGAAGGCTGGCGTGCCACGAATATTCAGCGCCTCAGCCAGCGCCATTGTGTTAGCTAATTCATCATTGACCCGAGGGTCTTCCATATTCTTTTTGACCAATTCAGGATCGAGACCGATTGATTCTGCGATTTCAAGAACGCGCGCTTCATTCAAGTTACCACGTGAGCGCATCAGGGCATCATTAAACGGTATATACTTTTCTTTTGAATTAAAGAATACGCCCAACGCGGCCCGCGATGCTGCAATCGATTCTGGGCCTAAGATTGGAAACTCTTTGTAGACGAGACGCACGTTGCCATCATCTTTGACAGTATCGATGACCGTATCATGCACACGCTTACAGTAACCGCATCGATAATCAAAGAACTCAACAATAGTCACATCACCGTTTAAGTTGCCGCTAACGGGCGACGTTGGTGCGTTCTCCAATTGATCACGCATGCTCACCAGCTGGCGCTGACGCTCTGCTTCTGCATTCGCTTCTTCCGCCACTTGATGGGCGCGTACGGCATCGAGAATAACCTGTGGGTTAGACATGATGTAGTCATGCACCAACTTTTCAATCTCAGATGTTTTCGCTGTGGAAAACGGTTTTTCGGCCGCAGTTACATCAGTAATTGATGTCATGGTCAGTGCTGCTGAAACGCTAGCTGCGAAGAAGAGTGACTTAAGGCGATAAGACATTATCAGCTTTCAATTGTTTCGATTAGGTTGCCCAATGATGCGTGAGAGTGACGCGTAGGGCAAGTATTTGGGCTTGAATGCTGCGCATACTCACGCGGATGTGATTTTCGCTGTATTGTTAACGCTGAAGTCTAAGTGTCGCGATCCCCATGGATGAGGTCTGTGAACTGGGTTTGACGGCAATTCCGATGTATTTGATCTCGATTTTAGCAGGGTCGTCGCGTTGCCAGACTTGTCGGTGAATAAGAGATAAATCGACCGTATCGACCCACCAGCGGCCACCTTGCTCTGGTCCGCCACGTGCTATGTATTCAGCGGCTTCAGGCCGATCTTCGGCGGTTCGGAGTTTAATGATATTGCCGCGCCCAAGCGCAGTGCCATTCCAAATGATTGTGATAATGCGATCGACAACATCTTCATCGCGCCCCCCGATTTGCCACCAAGGCCTTCTCAATTCCTCATCACGGTTGACGAGACCAACAATGATACGAACCGGATGGGGGCCTGATTTCGGCGGTGCGACATGCCAGGCCCAACTCAGGTAGGGCGTTGCCAGCATTGATGCATTAACACGTCGTGCCAGCGCAAAAGATTGCTTCTCAGCGGTTATATTGAGGGCAGGTATTCGGTCTAGGGTCGAAATACGTAATGCGGATGCAGAGGGGCTGCCAGATAAGACCCAGTCGTCGGGGATGTGATCATTGTTCAAGGCAGTTGAGAATGCTCTGTCGGGGCCTAACACATCTAAAGTGCCACCAAGCGGTGATGCGCTTCTTGGGGGCGCGCAGGCGCTCAAAAAACCAATAACCAATAGTGTTAAAACGCAAATACGCGCTATATGATCTGCGGACTGCATCTTTATTTCTCGCGGTTTTTGATCGCGAGTAAAAGATCTTCTGCTTGCAACCATTCAGGGGACCCACGTGGGAAAATTTCTGCGGCGCGACCCGCATGGAACCGAACTTCAGGTTCCCGCCGTCTTAGGAGTGCTTCTTCAGCAAGTGCAAGTGAACTGCGACCGATATCGCCAAGCTTGCCATAAGCGATGCCCAGATGACGCCAGGCGCTAGCTGAGGATGGATCACGTGACAGGCCAAATTTTAGTTGGGTGACAGCCTCGGTATAATCTTCGGTCCGATGGCTTTCTATCAGAATACGACCATATTCGGTCCGAAGGAGGGGTTCTTCGGATAAAAGTTCAACGGCGCGGCGGAAGGGTGGTAAGGCGTCATCTATGCGCCCGTTTTCAAACAGGATCTGAGCCTTCAGCTCAAGAAAATATGGATCATCTGGTAATGTTGACAGTAAGGCATCTAATTCGGCGAGGGCCTTATCCGTTTCAGGAATACGAGAGTACGCAAATGCCCGTGCGTATCTTGCCGGGATTGATGTGTCCGTGATGGGGTATTCACGCAGTGTGAGCGTTGGATTCATAAAGTAACCAAACAGTTTTGCCTTCGCTCTTTCGAGGGCCATTATGATTTCTGGGTCGGTTTTCGCATCGCTAAAGGGCGAACGTTCAATATGTCCACGAATGGTTTGAATACGATCACTCGATAGGGGGTGCGTCCGTGCATATGGGTCTTGGGACGCTGAAATGAGAAGTTCCTGCCCTTCAAGAACTTCCATAAACGAAAGTAATCCTTTTGCGGATTGCTTTGTTGAATCAAGTAATGTCAGTGCCGCTTGATCGGCTGATGACTCCTGACTCCGCGTGAATGATAGAAAATTCCTCAAGGCAGCTTGATTACCGCCAGCGATAACAGCGCCTGCAATATCACCACGTCCAGATCCAATTGCCGCTGCCGCACCAATAATTGTGGCGATTAGTGCCGTTGCTGAGCTAATATCTGCCGCTTTTCCAAAGCGGGCCAAGTGTCCACCTGCGATGTGGCCTGTTTCGTGAGCGATGACGCCAATGACCTGGCCGGGCGTATCGGCTCTCATGATCAAACCTGTATTGATGAACATGCGTTGCCCATCGGCAACAAATGCGTTGAGATTGTTGTCATTAACCAGATGAATTGAGACAGACGCAGGATTCAAGCCTGCTACTGTGAATAGTGGCGTTGACATGCGACGGATGGTATCTTCAATTTCCGCATCTCGGATAAGAGATAAACCCTGGGCACGCGCAGGCGCAGTGACCGCCGTAGAAAGTATGACGACCATGAGAATTCGAAATAAAAATCTAATATCGGGCAAGTATACATTCCTTAAAGGCATTGTAGAACTTAGTCGTCGCTCTGTTGTGCGTCAAATTACTGTCGCATCATGTTGTGTCTTATTTACGGCATCTTGTTTTGGTGTTTCTGATGAGGATTTCACTTCGCGCAAGGGGACCATTGGTTATGTGGCCGGTGCCCTCGGTGTGGTCTCTGTCGAAGAGCCGCAGGCTGCTTTGGTTGCTCGTGCTATCTTATCCGCAGGTGGTAACGCTGCTGATGCAGCGGTGGCGATAGGCCTGACGCTCAGTGTTACAATGCCATCATCGGCAAGTCTGGCTGGTGGCGGCGTATGTATTGTTCGTGACGCGCGCGAAGAAGCGCCGAAAGTGATTGATTTCCTGCCGCGGGCACCGCGGATGAGTGCTTCAGGGACATCGCGCCCGAACGCTGTTCCTGCAAATCCGCGCGGCTTGTTTCTTCTGCATTCTAAATATGGAGAACTGAAATGGGAACTCGTTGTCTCACCTGCTGAAAATTTAGCGCGATTTGGTCATAATGTGTCTCGCGCTTTTGCAACAACGCTTGCGCCGGTTTCGTCTGCGCTTATTCAAGACCCTGTGAGTGCACGTGTTTTCGTGCGTAAAGATGGTGGTGTTATTTCTGAAGGAGATCTTCTCAAGCAGCAAAATTTGGCTGCGACACTTGGTAGGTTTCGTTCTAAAGGTGTTGGTGACTTCTATGCAGGCAAAGACGCGCATACTTTTGTTGAAGCCGTTGAGGCTGTTGGTGGATCCTTAACGATTGAGGATATGCGCAATTTTCGTCCAGTATTCCGTGATACAATTTCGTTCCCTTGGGAACGTAATACTGTATGGCATTTTGCAGGTCCACCGGCCGCAGGTGGTGCTGTTGCCGCTGAAATGATGTCTATTTTGATGGATGATGAGTTGTTCGAAGATGCTGATCCTGCACTCCGGGAACATTTGATTGCCGAAGCAGCGAAGCGCGCATTCGCAACGCGGATGACAAGTATGCAAGCAGATGGAAATTACAGCACTGATCCGTCAGCCGTCTTGAGTAAAGCCGCGATCGAGCGTGCGATTGATAGTATCGATGATAATCAGGCAACGCCGTTTAGAAATCTTGTTTCGTCGCCAGTTGATTGGCCTGAAACGCCATCAGCTGTCGGGTTCTCTGTGATGGATGCCAAGGGTGGCGCTGTTGCGTGTACGCTGACCATGAATAATGCGTTCGGGACAGGCAGGATGGCCGAAGGGTACGGCATGATCTTGGCGGCTGCACCAGACCAGCGTGGTCGGACGTATACGCCGTTAGGGCCAGCGCTTTTGACCAGTGAATTCAATAACAAGGCTTATATGGCAGCGGCAAGTTCTGGTGGTGTTACAGCACCGACCGCGTTAGTGAACGTGATCGCCCGTGCCGGTGCCGGGCCGCAGGACCTCCGTGATGCGATGCGCGCCCCTCGGACGCATTATGCCGGCGTGCCGGATAAGGTTTTTGTTGAACCTGATACGCCCAAAGATGTCATCGATGAACTCCGCAAACGTGGACACGATGTTGTTTTGACCAAATCGATTGGCAGAGTAACGGCAGTCTATTGCCCAACAGGCGTACCCAACAAAAAGAATATTTCCTGTTTAAGTGCCTCAGACCCTCGTGGTCACGGCATCGCGCTGGGTGGTAACTAGAAAAATGTCGTTGAAAGTTGCCAAGCGCGGGGCGGTTCCGCCATTTATTGTCATGGACGTCATGCGCGCTGCGAACGAGCTTGAGGCACAGGGCAACAATATTATCCATATGGAAGTCGGTCAGCCGGGATCAGGCGCGCCCAGCGGTGTGGTTGAAGCCGCTGCACATGCGGTGCGCACCGAGCGTCTTGGATATACGGATGCATTTGGATTGCCAACACTCAGGTCAGCCATCGCAAAGCACTACAAAGATACATATGAAATTGACGTGCCGGTTGACCGGATTGCCGTGACAACGGGCTCTAGCGGCGCATTTGTCTTGAGCTTTCTTGCGGCATTTGATGAAGGCGATAAGGTCGCCCTCGCAGCCCCAGGGTATCCGGCGTATCGAAATATCTTAACTGCGCTGGGTATCGACGTGATTGAGATACATGTAGGGCCTGAGACAAATTTTCAACCAACATCTGAGTTATTGTCACAGCTAGACGTGTCTCTTAACGGGCTTATTATCGCAAGTCCTTCAAATCCGACAGGGACCATGATTGATGCTGATGGGCTTTCAGACATTTATGATTACTGCCACGCGCAGAATATTAGATTGATCTCAGACGAAATTTATCACGGTATCACCTATGACGAAGCTGCCGAGAGTGTGCTGAAGTTTGGCGATGATGCCGTTGTGATCAATAGTTTCTCTAAGTATTTCTCGATGACGGGGTGGCGGTTGGGCTGGATGATCTTGCCGTCTGATCTTATTCGCCCCGTGGAATGTCTCGCGCAAAACTTGTTTATCTCACCACCTGCCATCTCGCAGCACGCCGGGGTTGTCGTGTTTGAATGTCATGACGAGTTGCAGGGTAACCTGGAAAAGTATGCCGAGAACCGGGCCCTCTTGCTGCAAGAATTACCAAAGGCGGGGTTTGATAAACTGGCTTCTGCTGATGGTGGTTTTTATATCTATGCGGATGTGTCCGAGTTGACCAACGATAGTGCGGCTTTCTGCAAAGCAATGTTGACAGAAACAGGCGTGGCGGCAACGCCGGGCGCTGATTTCGATCCAGATCGAGGGCACCTATTCGTGCGATTTTCGTTTGCCCGCGATCACGCAGATATGGTTGAAGCGGCAAAGCGCCTTGTTGCATGGCGCAATAAATAAGGCGGCATCGCCCGAAAGCCATGCCGCCTTATAATTTAAATATAGCGGGTTAACCGTTAGTCGCGACGCCACCAGCCTCGCTTGGTTTTCTTCTCTTTGTCATTAACTTGTGCAACATCAATCACCGTTGTCTTTGCCGTCGGGGACGGTGTTGTATCGACGGGTGCCGGAGGCGTGACTTTGATAGGTGCGCTTGATGCGTCAACGGTTACCGTTTCAGTGGTCGTTTTGCTTTTGCCATTACCGCGTCGTGCTCGTGGCTTTGGCTTTTCTTTAACAGGTGCCTCAGCTTCGGCTTCAACTTTCTCGACATTCTCAGAAGCTGGTGCGTCCGTTGTGTCTTCTGTAGTTTCAACTTTTTTGCTGCGACGAACACGTGGGCGACGCTTTGGCTTTTCTTTAGGTGTCTCACCAGCATCGTCTGTTGCTGCGGGTTCAGATGGTGCGGCCTCAGATACATCTGCCTTTACAGGTGCGCTGTCTTTGCTTGTCGCATCATCATTTGTATTGGCAGCAACCGGTGCGCTGTCATTGCCTTCGTTACCGTTTTCGGCAGTACCAGCATTGTCAGCAGACTGTTCATTGTTTTCTTCGTTATTGTTCTCGTTCGCATTACGATTTCTGTTACGACCGGCACGACGACCACGGCGACGACGGCGCGGACGCTTAGGTCCATCTTCACCATCAGCATCTCCGTCCGCTTGTTGCTTGTTCTCTTCGTTATTGCTTGTATCAGATGGCTCTGCGGCAGTATCTGTAGTGTCATTTGACTGTGCGTCTGACTGTGTATCTGACTGAGCATCCTGCTGCTGGTCCGTTTGATCTTCGCCACCTTTACCACGCCGACGACGACGTCTTGGGCGACGCTTGCGTCCACCATCTTCATTGTCGTTACTGTCGTTTGACGACGCATCCTGCGTTTCAGCAGCTGCACCGTCAGACTTGATACGATCCATGCGATAATCGGGTGGGATCAACGTGTCATCGTTCAAGAGGAAGACTTTAACGTCGAAGTCCGCTTCGATCTTCGTCAACAGATCGCGCTTTTGGTTCAAGATATACAGGGCAACTTCAGTCGGGACATGCATCGTGATTTCGTTATTACGCTTGCGCATCGCTTCTTCTTCTATGACCCGTAAAATCTGAAGTGCTGTCGTATCAGCAGAACGGCGAATGCCGGTGCCAACGCAATGTGGGCACGGCTCAGAATGAATTTCTTGTAAGCTTGGACGCAGGCGCTGACGCGACATTTCCAAAAGACCAAACGGCGAAATGCGACCAATCTGAATGCGTGCACGGTCTTTACGCATGGCATCCTTGAGGGCGCGTTCAACCTTATTCTGATTACGATTGTTCTCCATATCGATGAAGTCGATCACAATCAAACCTGCAAGGTCGCGCAAGCGAAGTTGACGTGCAACTTCATCGGCGGCTTCAAGGTTGGTCTTGTAAGCGGTCTCTTCGATGTTGCGCTCGCGGGTTGATTTCCCCGAGTTTACGTCGACAGCAACCAACGCTTCGGTTGAGTTGATGACAATGTAGCCACCAGACTTAAGCGTTACTTCTGGATAATGCATGCTGTCGATCTGGCTTTCGACCTGATAGCGCTGCAACAGTGGAATGTTTTCTTCCTTATAAGGCTGCACACGCTTGGCATGGCTTGGCATCATAAGTTTCATAAAGTCCTTGGCGACGCGGTAACCCTCTTCGCCGTGGATAACGACCTCTTCGATATCCTTGGTATAGATATCTCGGATCGATCGTTTTATGAGATTGCCTTCCTCGTGAATGAGGGAGGGGGCGATAGATTCCAGGGTTTTCTGGCGAATCTGTTCCCAAAGCCGGATCAGATACTCATAATCGCGTTTAATCTCAGCCTTGGTGCGTTTATCACCCGCCGTGCGGACAATAACGGCCATGCCATCGGGAATACTGAGGTCGGCAAGAATTGATTTCAGGCGCTTGCGGTCCTGGCCAGATGCAATCTTTCTGGAAATGCCGCCACCGCGCGCGGTGTTTGGCATCAAGACACAGTAACGACCCGCCAGCGACAGGTATGTCGTCAGCGCAGCGCCTTTATTGCCGCGCTCTTCCTTGACCACTTGGATCAATAGGATTTGGCGACGTTTGATAACTTCCTGGATTTTATACCGACGACGGTCAACAACCGGACGACGCACACTTTCTGCATCATCAATGGCGTCTTCGCCGCCACCAACTTCTTCGACAGCAACGTCACCATTGTGGCTTTCGTCTGCTTCTTCTGCTTCTTTAGCAGCAAGCTGGGCGTCTTCCTCTTCGGCGATCAGTGCTTCGCGGTCAGCAACGGGGATTTGGTAGTAGTCAGGATGAATTTCGCTAAATGCCAGGAAACCATGTCGATTTCCACCGTATTCCACGAAGGCAGCCTGCAAAGACGGCTCAACACGGGTTACTTTAGCGAGATAGACGTTTCCTTTAAGTTGGCGGCGAGATTCTACTTCGACGTCAAAATCTTCAACTTGATTTCCTGATAGCACAACCACCCTGGTCTCTTCCGGGTGGGAGGCATCTATTAACATGCGTTTGGTAGCCATTGAAATTAAAACTCCGCAGCACATCTGAGCCGGATGATCGACATTGTCGGATCAAGGGTAAAGGTTCAGCGTGCCAATAGGTGTGGTAAAAACCGGCGGCGCCTCGGGATTCGGCAACAGTGAGGGACACAGCACCAATTGGCGTCTGTATATCAGCAGTGGCGATCTTTCGGGCGGCTTGCACCGGCATGTGAAAAAACCTCTAATTCGGTGGTGTCGGGGTAACCCCGGCACACGCAGACAATTGCCGATAAAGGCGCACAGCGCCGCGACAAGGGTCTATAATCTGGATTGTATGAAACAATCTGCGTTAACATAACCGTAGGATTTAAATTCCACAATGTCATAATGAGATCGATGCACGCCCCGAGAGTGCTTGTCTGAGGTCGTATTGAAGCCCTATAAGGGCAAAATATAGTAATTTTGTGAACCGGTGCACACAAATTATGGTTAGCGGTAACCTGCGAATTTTATTTTTGGTGATGGCGATGCTCGCGTTTGCGACCCCTCAGGGATTCGCAGCAGACGCAGAGGTCACCGATATTCGCGTGGGCAAACAAGGTTTGTCGACACGCATCGTCATTGATCTAGACCGCCCGATTGCGGCAAAAGTGTTCACCTTGGCCGGTCCTGCCCGACTTGTGATTGATCTGCCCGAAGTTGGTTGGCGACTGCCGCCGCGCCCGTTGCCTGCCAACGTGGGTGTGCTTGCCAGATTGCGGTATGGGCTGTTTCAGCCTGGTAACTCCCGAATCGTCGTCGATCTTAATCAGCCATCACGGGTACACGATGCCATCGCATTGCCGGGCGCGGGGGGGCGGCCAGACAGGCTGGTCATCGATATGGCCCGCGCGACAGGCAAAGCCTTCCTGGAAAGCGTCGCTGGCCCACCTTTGGTCGTGCGCGGCAGCGAAACCCGCATTGTGAGTGCTGAGCCTGCGCCACAGAAACCCGCCGTGCGCACAGCACCGCCGAAATCGACGATTGCAGTGCCTAAAAAGCCAACACTACCAAAAACCGCTGCGCCAAAAATTGCCGTGCCACAAATAGCACAGACCAGTATTCAAAAGGGCTTTGCGGGACAGTCCAAGCTAGCATCTCTCAGGGTGCCCAAGAAACCACCCCTTCTGGGCACGGTTAAAAAGCGCATTATTGTGATTGATCCAGGCCACGGTGGCGTTGATCCGGGGGCCATTGGCGTATCGGGTATCTACGAGAAACACCTGACATTGGCGGCGGCAAAGGCGCTTAAGGGATATCTCGAGGAAACGGGCCGCTTCAAAGTCTACCTGACCCGAGACCGCGATATTTTCATCCGCTTGCGAGGCCGCATCGAAAAGGCGCGTGAGCGGAAGGCCGATCTGTTTATCTCGCTACACGCCGACACGATCCGAAATCAAAAAGTCCGCGGCTTATCACTTTATACGCTGTCCGAACGGGCATCGGACAAAGAAGCCGGCGCGCTTGCCGAACGCGAGAACAAGGCTGATCTGATCGCCGGGATCGACCTGACCAACGAAAGTGTAGAGGTCACGAACATCCTGATTGATCTGGCACAGCGCGAAACCATGAACCAGTCGGCGAAACTGGCGGCGTTGCTGGTTGATGAGCTGAAATCACGCGTAAAAATCCTCCGCAACCCACACCGGTTCGCGGGCTTTGCCGTCCTCAAGGCTCCTGATATTCCGTCGGTGCTGATCGAGCTCGGGTTCATATCCAACAAAGACGACGAACGCGCGCTCCGCTCCAAATCCCACCGCCGCAAACTCGCCCAATCAATTGCCGGTGCTGTGGATCGATATTTTGAAAAAATTGAGTCTGCAAGCCGGCCTTAAGGTCCGCCATCCTGCGCATGTAGGGCTCAATCTTTCTCGCTACGTTCCTGGACCCCGGCCTTCGCCGGGGTGACGATTTTATAATTTTATATCCTATAAGTCACACGCGTCATTCCGGCGTAGACCGGAATCCAGAGCTATAAATGAAGCTGGGAAATTTGCTATGAAGGCTGCACCAATTATACGAACGTCCGGTTTTCGCCTAGGCAGGCTGTCCTGACAGTGTTTCCCTTAAATCATTCCTACAAACTGTAACGCAGAAGCTGTTGCGTGGTTGCCTTACGGTTGTCACAATCGGCTGCTAAGGGCTGTTTGTTGGATGTTTATATGTGACAATAACGGCCTTGTTTCCAATTTGAGCGGTGCAACTAGATACCCATGAAGTTTTTTCTGCGCGTCACACTGATTTCGGTTTTTCTTCTTATCCTCGCAGCGGGTGCTGTGGGCGGGGGAACGCTGTGGATTTTGCATTCTTTTGGGCGGGATTTGGCGGACTATCGACAGCTGGCGACGTATGATCCGCAGGTGATGACCCGGGTTCACGCGGGTGACGGGCGATTGCTTGCCGAGTTCGCCATTGAGAAACGCGCTTTTGTGCCGATCGAAGCCATGCCGCGGCGGATCATTGATGCGTTCCTGTCTGCTGAGGACAAGTCGTTCTATACCCATTCAGGAATTGATTTCACCGGCGTTGCGCGGGCTGTTGTCAAGAACGTGCAGAACCTCGCCAGTGGCCGTCGTCTGGTTGGCGCATCGACGATTACCCAGCAGGTCGCAAAGAACTTCCTTTTGACCAATGAAGTCTCGTTTGACCGCAAGATCAAGGAAGCCATCCTTGCTGTACGTATCGAACGCGCGTTCACCAAGGACCGAATTTTAGAACTTTATCTCAACGAAATTTATCTGGGCTATGGATCGTACGGGGTCGCGGCTGCGGCGCTGAACTATTTCAACAAATCTTTGATTGAGCTGGATATCTCCGAAGCCGCTTTCCTGGCCGCACTGCCCAAGGCACCGAACAATTATAATCCTGTGACCAAACGTGCCGCCGCAAAAGGTCGCCGTAACTGGGTCATTGGGCGGTTGTTAGAAGATGGCCGGATCACACCCACCGAAGCAACCTCAGCGAGCAATCAGCCTTTGATGATTGCGGACCGTCAGGACACGGAATTTGTTCAGGCTGAATACTTCACCGAAGAAGTCCGGCGCGAGCTTGTTGCCCGCTTTGGTGAAGATCAGCTTTACGAGGGTGGTTTGTCTGTGCGTACGACCCTCGACCCAAGGATGCAAGCGGCTGCCAGAACGACGCTTCGGCGTGGTCTCGAGGCGTATGATCGCCGTCATGGCTACCGAGGGCCGGTTGGGACGATCCCTGCAGGGCAACGGATCGACACGCCTTTGGATTGGCGGACGTATCTGGGCTCAATTGCGGGGCCCAAGGGCATGGGCGAGAAGCAACTGGCAATTGTGATTGGCGTCGATGATGCCAAAGGTTTCGCCAGCATCGGTGTCGAAGATGGCATTCTTGGCATGATCCCGCTGGACGAGCTGAAATGGGCGCGTATCCCGCTTGAGAAGCGTAAGCGCGGACCAGCGATCAAAAAACCATCCGACGTTCTTAAAGCTGGCGACGTCATTATTGTTGAGCCATTGGTCTTAACCGAAGAGCAAATCAAAGCTGCGTCATCGGACACATTACAATTTAGCCTGCAGCAAATTCCTGATGTCGATGGGGGCATCGTTGCCATGGACCCGCATACGGGCCGCGTTCTCGCAATGGCTGGCGGATATGCCTATGAGCGGTCTCAGTTTAACCGGGTTACGCAGGCGAACCGGCAACCGGGTTCAGCCTTTAAGCCGTTTGTATATTTAGCAGGTCTGGATCAAGGCTATACGCCTGCGACACGGATTTTGGATGCGCCGTTTGTGATTGATCAGGGTCCTGGGTTGCCAAAATGGCGTCCGGCAAACTATGGCCGCAAGTTCTATGGGGCATCGACGATGCGTCTGGGGATAGAGAAATCCCGGAACCTGATGACGGTGCGTCTGGCACAGACATTGGGGATGGAACGTATCGCCGAGTATGCGGCACGATTTGTTATTAATGATCATTTGCCGCAAACATTGGCGATGTCGCTGGGTGCGGGTGAGACCACGCTGATCCGTTTGACCACGGCGTATGCGATGTTGGTGAACGGCGGCAAACAAGTGACGCCAACTTTGATCGACCGTATCCAAGACCGTTTGGGCCGGTCCGTTTATCGCCACGACAAACGAGCGTGTGATGATTGTCGTGCTGATGGATGGCATGAACAACGGGTGCCTCATATTCCTGATACGCGAAAACAGATGACCGATCCTGCCAGTGCATATCAGGTTGTGAGCATGTTGCAGGGTGTGGTTGAACGCGGCACAGGACGCCGGGTTTCAGAAGTCGGGAAGCCGCTTGCCGGGAAAACGGGTACAACAAACGAAGAGCGTGATACCTGGTTTATGGGCTTCTCGCCGGACTTGGCCGTTGGCGTTTTCGTTGGGTATGACAATCCTATTCCATTGGGCCGACGAGAAACGGGATCATCCGTCGCTGCACCAATCTTCAGGGACTTCATGAAGGAAGCGCTTGCGGGCCAGCCTGCAATTCCGTTTCGCATACCCCCTGATATTCGCCTTGTGCGGGTCAATGCGCGCACAGGTCTTCCGGCGCGCTCAGGTGATCGCAGTGTGATCCTTGAAGCGTTTAAGGAAGGCTCGGGGCCTGGAGAAGAAAACTCTGTGATTGAAGGGCAGGGGTGGAGCGGTGCGACGACAGACCCAAGCCTTTCGGGCGCACCATCAACCGGTACGGGCGGCCTTTATTAACGCTTTTGCCCTACGTCATTGGCACGATAATCCATTTTGAACTTTCAGATGTACTGAAACTTGCCAAAGTTTCGATGCAGGACTTGAGACTGTGGCGTGACAGCGTTACATAGTTGCACGCTTTATTCGAAGGGAACGCCAGCATGCGCGCTGAACTACAATCAATGGCCGACGAGATCAAGCAGTCCGCAGGACTGCTAAGGAGGCATCTTTGACTACGATCAAGCGGTTCTCCGGTTTCAGGAATTAAACTCCCTCGCTGAAAGTCCCTATCTTTGGGATGACCCAGAAAAAGCACAAGCCTTGATGCGGGAACGTACCAAGCTCGAAGTTGGTATCAAAGAGGTCGATGACCTGTTTGGCGATCTTCAAGACAACACCGATCTCATCGAACTCGCAGAAGCTGAAGATGACGCTGATGTTATGGCTGAGGCTGACGAAGCCATGGCCGAGCTTTTGGTTCGAGCTCAGAAGGCACAATTGAAAACATTGCTATCGGGTGAAGCCGACGCCAACGATTGTTATATCCAGGTGCAAGCGGGTGCAGGCGGCACTGAGGCGCAGGATTGGGCTGAGATGTTGCTTCGGATGTATTCGCGCTGGGCTGATAAACGCGGATATACTGTCGAGTGGCTTGAAGAAAGTCCCGGCGAAGAAGCGGGCATCAAATCGGCAACACTGAAGTTTAGCGGCGAAAATGCATACGGTTGGCTCAAGACGGAAAGCGGCGTGCATCGGCTTGTGCGGATTTCACCTTATGACTCATCCGCGCGTCGCCACACAAGTTTCTCATCCGCATGGATTTCACCGGTTGTCGACGACAACATTGATGTTGAGATTGATGATAAGGATCTGCGCGTCGATACGTACCGTGCATCCGGTGCTGGCGGACAGCACGTGAACAAAACAGAAAGTGCTATCCGGATTACGCACGAACCTTCTGGTATCGTTGTGCAATGTCAGAACGATCGCTCACAACACAAGAACCGGGCGGAAGCTATGTCGATGCTGAAAGCTCGTATTTACGAGATGGAGCTCAAAAAGCGCGAAGATGCGGCGCAAGAAACCGAGGCTGGTAAAACAGACATCGGTTGGGGCCATCAAATCCGCTCGTACGTTCTGCAACCATATCAGATGGTTAAAGACTTGCGCACCGATGCTGAAACGTCAAACACCGGTGCTGTCTTGGATGGCGATATCGATATGTTCCTTGAAGCGGCTCTCGCGGCAAAAATCAAAGACACCGAAGAGTTTGATCAGTAAAACCTGGTGCTTTACTGAACGACCAATTCTTTGAACAAGACCGTGTGGACTTTGATCGGCTTTAGCTTGTTCTCAATCACTTGAACCAATTCAAAAACGTAGTCGCTCGGACCCTTCTTTGCCGACAAGATGCTGACGCTCTTGGCCGCGTAAATGGGTCAGAATACCGTCCATGACCAAGTCCTGATTGTCTTCGAGACGGGAAACATCATCGGGCGATAATTGAACATGGATGACGGTATGTATAAACGGTGCCCGACACTCGTTTGTTTTCAGGTCGACGCGGATTTCAGGTAATGGGAAAAAGACAGGTTTACCAAGTGACAGCTGTGCCGATGATTGAGGGCGTTCCCACCCCATGATTGAGTGGACCCAGCCCATATAATAGGAAAGCCCACCACCAGCTGATATAATGAAAAATGTCGCGCTGACAATGATAAGGGCCAATGTGAACTTGGACTTTTTCTTAGTTTTTTTTCTTCTTTTTTGGTTTGTCTTCAGTTTCTTCGCCCATAGCGAGACCCTTCCCATAGATTTAAATCATCGTTGGGAAAGAGCGTAGCGGCTATACCCCGTTGGGGGAAGGACAGCTTAAGGAAATGAAGATCAGCCGATAAGTTCGGCGATATGTTTTTTAAGGCGCGCCATATCAAGAGGCTTTTCTTCGTACGTTGAGATGCCAGCATCAAAAGCGGCTGCCCGGTCATCGGCCGTCGCATGCGCAGTGAGTGCAATGATGGGAATATCTTTGGTGGTGGGGTCGGCCTTCAAGGCTTTGACCATATCCCAGCCGGTCATTTTAGGCATGCTCATATCTGAAATGATCAAATCAGGCGCATCACTTTTAGCCAACACAATGCCCGCCACGCCATCTTCTGCGGTGATCGTTTCGTGTCCGTCACCAGACAAAACATGTTCCATTAACTGGCGCAGGATTTCCTCGTCGTCGATGATTAATATTTTTGCCATTTGATCCTCATGTCTTGTCACTTAACGATGCCGGGTGTGCTGAAGTCCGTCAATGTGGATTAAGCAGCCACCATACGGTCTCGGCCTGACTCTTTTGCTTCATACAAATTGTTGTCTGCTTTTTTGACCAATTCTTCTGGCTTCATTGATTGTTTAAGCTTTACCGCTGCTGCCCCAATGCTGACCGTAACGTGATCAGTAACATTCGAAAATTCGTGTGGCACTTTGAGCGCATTCACACTTTTTCGTAATGTGTTGGCAGTGATCTCCGCGCCAGCGAGATCGGTGTCAGGTAGGACGCAAACAAACTCTTCACCGCCGTAACGCGCGACAAGGTCGCCTGGGCGATGAACAGATGAAGCGAGTGCCTGCGCGACTTTGACTAAACAATCATCCCCAGCCTGGTGACCGTAATGATCGTTGAACGGTTTAAAGAAATCGATATCTATCATTAAGACGGCAAGAAAAGCTTCATGGCGTACACCACGTTGCCATTCTGATTGGAAGTGCTCGTCAAAGCGACGGCGGTTAGGGATCGCTGTCAGGCCGTCTATAAAGGCAATCTGCTCAAGGTAATCCCGATAGCGTTTCAACTCGAGATGATTGCGGACGCGCGCAATGACAATTGGTGCACTGATCGGCTTGGTCACATAGTCAATAGCACCAATCTCAAACCCCTTGGCTTCATCGTTTTCGTCACTCAACGCCGTTGCGAAAATAACGGGGATTTCTTTTGTTTCAGGCAATGCTTTTAGTTTTTCACAGACCTCGTACCCATCCATTTCTGGCATCATAACATCGAGCAAAACAAGGTTGGGTTGTTGTTCGATACATAAATCGATGGCGGCTTGTCCATTTGTCGCAAATAAGATGTCACCAAGATCTTCGATGGTCTCGCTCAGGACTTCAATATTCAATGGTTTATCGTCGACGATAAGTATTTTTGTATTCGCGGCGAGATCGTTCACGTCTAAATTCCTATTCTAACTTAATTGTTTCTTTGATCTCGCCTAGAAGCTTGCCTGCTTTGGCAAAATCAAGCTTATCAGCGGCCCGTCTTAAATCTACAAATGCACCGCTCGCATTGCCATTCAACGCAGCCTCAAGATCATCTAGCTTGTGACGCGTAGACATTTTATTCGCAGCAAAACCGGCTTCTAATAAGGGGAATAATTCTTTCAATTCCGCTGTATTCAGTTATGTATCGGATGTGCTCGCAGCTGGTTTGGTATCGCTATCTTTGGCGGCAAGTATTGTTTCTAATGTCGCTTTCGCCCGTTTGTGCGCAGTAATGATCGGGTCCATATCAAGAGGTGTGTCGCCTTTCTTGATTGCTGTCTCAAGATCTTTGGCTGCGACTTGAAGCTCTTCTGCGCCGATGGTGCCCGCCAACCCTGAAATTGTATGCGCAAGGCGTCCCGCGCCATCCCGGTCGTCGTCTTTGACCAAGACGGCAAGCTGTTCATCGAAGTCTGCATACTTGTCATTGAAATCGTTGAGGAGCTTTAGGAAAAAGGCCTCGTCGAGACAAAGCCGCTTTTTAGCAGCCGCAAAATTAAAGCCATCGGCTGTTTTAGGAAGACGCTCTTTGGGCGAAGATGGTTTAGCTTTTGCGCTGGTCTGCGTCGGTTGTTCGTCGCCCGAGGCGCCGTCTTTTGGTTGTTTAGGCGACCATTTCGCTAATGTATTAAACAGATTAGTCGCATCAATCGGTTTGGAAATGTGATCGACCATGCCAGCTTCGATACATACGTCTCGTTCTTCTGCCATTGCATGCGCAGTCATGGCGATGATGGGAGGATGATCGTTACTCTGAGCACGAATACTGCGTGTTGCTTCATAGCCATCCATGACAGGCATTTGTAAATCCATGAGGATGACATCAATGCCTTCAGGGTTGTCGCGCATACGATCTACAGCGAGTTGACCATTGTCGACAACGTCAGCCTTAACCCCAACCTCATCAAGAATGCCAACGGCGACTTGCTGGTTGATGGCATTGTCCTCAACTAATAACACACGCATTCCCTCGAGGAGTTTGAGCGTTTTTTCTTCGCCGAAATCATTCATGCGTCGTGCTGATGTGCTCGCACTATCATCAGCGAAGTAATCTGTGATGACGTCAATTAATAGTGATGTGTTTAGAGGTTTCACAAGGAACCTGGCCAGGCCAATTTCGTCGGCCTTTCGCATAGCTTCATTACGTCCATGAGCTGTGATCATGAATATTCCAGGCGGTGTTTTATCTTTCGACTGGGTAACTGTATTAATACGTTTGCTGACTTCCATGCCGTCGATTGGTGGCATCCGCCAGTAGACAAGAACAATGTCGTATGGGGCGTCAGAATCGAGTTTTTGCTCATAATCTGCAAGTGCTTCAAGAGGGTCCGTAAAGCAATCTACATTCGAGAAATTGAGGCTTTGCAATGTATCGCTAAGGATATCTATTGCTGTTGGATTGTCATCGATAACGAGAACATTTACCTTCGATGGATCAATGCTTTTAGGCAACCCTTTAGCCGTGTCAATTGTTTGTACATCAATAGGAATTTCAACGGTAAAGACACTTCCTTCGCTGGGGGTGCTCTCAACGCCGATGGTGCCACCCATCAATTCGGCCAGATTTTTCGAAATCGCAAGGCCTAGCCCTGTGCCACCAAACTGGCGCGTGGTTGAGCTGTCCGCTTGCGAAAATGATTGGAAAAGTCGTGAGAGTTGCTCCGGCGTCATGCCAATGCCGGTGTCAGATACTAAGAAAACAAAGGTCGCGCCGGTCTCGTTAGAATCTTTAACGCCAATACGAACGACAACCTCGCCACTTGCTGTAAATTTAACCGCATTCGATGCTAAGTTAGTGAGGATTTGTCCAAGACGGAGTGGGTCACCAATCAATGCACGTGGGACATCTGGATGGGTTGAGAATAGAACCTCGAGGTCTTTTTCTTCAGCAGACTCGCCAACAAACGTTGCAACAGATTGCAATACATCATCAAGGCGATAGGACACATGCTCTAAATCGATGCGGCCAGCTTCCATTTTTGAAAAATCAAGAATGTCGTTGATGATGACGAGAAGGGAACGGGCAGAGTCATAAACTTTTGCAGATAGTCCTGTGCACGTGGCGGCAGGTCTGATCGGAGCGCAAGACGGCTGAGGCCGATAATCGCATTCATTGGCGTGCGGATTTCGTGGCTCATGTTCGCGAGGAATGCTGATTTTGCTTCGTTGGCTTCTTCGGCAATTTCTTGTGCCTGTTTCAATGCAGTAATGTCCACACGGAAAACAACGGTACCGCCTTCAGGTGTGCGCCGTTCTGCAATCTTGAGCCATCTGCCGTCGGCCAATCGTTGCTCAACGACATTCTCTCCATGCAGGTGAGATTTAAGGCGTTCCTAGATCCATGCTTCTTCTTCAGCATCATCGGGTATCGTGTACTCGCCACGTTTGACGCCTTCGCGAATGATTTCTTCAAAGGTAATGCCCGGTTCAAATAAATCAGCAGATTTTGGATAGTACTCTCTGTACATGTCGTTGCAGAGTGATAGCCGGTCTGAAGAATCAAAATATACGAACGCTTCGTCCATCACTGAAATAGCGTCGACCAGTCGGGCGCGGGCATTTCTGGCTTCGTTCTCAGCACGAATTTGATCAGTGATATCCGTGTACGTTGTCACGAATCCACTGCCTTCAGTTTGATTACTACTGACCTCTATAGCTGTCCCATTCGGGCGGACTCGAACAAATCGATCAATCTTTATTTGTTTTGCGTGATCCATACGTTCTGAAACTTGTTTTCTGACATCACCAGGGCCGTACTCGCCTCGTTCGGCATTGATCTGATAGAGCTTTTTCAGGAGTGTTCCTGGCGAAAGGTCTTATTTTTGACATCTAATAATTCATAGAAACGGTCGTTCATGAAGATCAGATTGAAATCCCCATCGACCATCGAAATGCCTTGGCTAATATTGGCCAGGGTCAGTTCAAGTTTTGCAGATTGGTCTGCGATCTGCCCCCGCATGTCATTAATTCTGTAAATGAATCGGATCAGCATAAATGCAGCAAGCATGATGATCGGCAGACCCATCAAGCCGCCAAGCAAGATTTGCAGCGTGCCATTAATGGCTTTGTCCGTTTCCTCCAGAGCGTCGCGGCCTTCTTGCAAGGCCATCTTTGCTAAATTCGCAAGTACTTCTGATGACAATGAATCATCAATTTGAACAAGTTCATCAACTTCACGAACAGTCAGACCATTTGCAATCGCGATTTCTGCATCCCCCAATCGCGAGCGATATTCATTAATTATATTTCGAATGATCAGCGTCGCATGAAGTTCAGCCTCAGTGCTTTGCAGCTGATCTAGTTGCTCGAGGTTGACCATTGACGCAAGAATGTTTTTTTCGGCACGCTCAAGGTATTTTCTATCTTGGCGAAGAATGTAATTCTTAAAATTATGGATTATCCCGTTGTAGCCCATATGGCGATGCAGATCAGCCAACGCAGTGGCCTTCTGAGCATTAATTTCCTGCTGACTTTGCCAAGCTCTGTTAATGTCGCTGACGCGCTCGTAACTGACATATAAAAAAGTTTCGAAGGCGATGGCTAAAAATGCAGCCATAGCCACCACAACGCGTGCGTCACTTGATAAGTGTTTCGTCTCGGTATTCACGATGGTTTCAGCTCCAGATGGCTCACAATAAATAAGATGTCAGTATATGTGTGCCAGTGTGCTTTTTTTGGCCTAAATGAGACACATAATATTAATAACAAAGTACAGTATTGGACCTATAAAACTGGCCCAACGCGAACGCGCTAAGCACAGATGCATGGATGACCGAACATTAGAATCCCAAAGTGATAATCGATTACAGCGCTTGAGCTGCTTCTAGAACGGCACTGACATGCCCCTTAACTTTCACTTTTGGCCATACTTGTGCGATTTTTCCAAAAGCATCAATAAGGAAGGTTGCGCGCTGAATGCCCATGTATTTACGGCCGTACATGTTTTTCTCGACCCAAACGCCAAAATCTTCACAGAGTGTGCCAGTTTCATCTGAGATCAGTTGAAAAGGAAGATCGTGTTTAGCGACAAACTTGTCATGCCGTACAACGCTATCTTTTGAGACACCGATAATCATCGTATCTGCTTTCTGGAATGCTTTGAGATTATCCCGAAAATCTTCTGATTCAGTTGTGCATCCAGGCGTCATGTCTTTGGGGTAAAAATATAAAACAACCTTTTTACCCTTGAGACTTTTATTTGAAAGCGTGTCATCGCCATTCGTTGGCAGATCAAATTTTGGCAACGTATCACCGATATCAAGCATGGTTTTTATCTCCTGTATTTAATCTTTATCTTCGAGGGGGGCGTAAGGGTCACCCACGACATTTTCAAATATTTTACGAACGGCTATTTCTGTCTTCGTGAGGTGCTTAGTCAATGCATCGAAAGTCTCATGTCCCGTTAACTTGGATAAGTCACGCTTGAGCTGGAGCGAAAATGTATCGACCGTTGCATCTGTTAATTCACCTTCGATTGTCAGCGCCAAAAACGTTTGTAGCTCGCGGTACAAGACCTTGGCATCAGACATAAGGTCGGCATCACTTGGAGACAAGGCACCAAGCGTGTGTGCGACATCAAAAATTGTGATCGTATTGGCGGATATGATCTCTGGGTTTTTGGTGGCATTCGTCAGGACCAGGAATTGGGCTAAAAAATCAACATCGACCTGGCCGCCAGGTACTTGCTTGATCGACCAGATACAGTTCGTGCCGAATTGTTTTTCAATACGGCCACGCATGTGTGCGACAGCTTTCGCGGTCCCGGTCGTGTTGCGGTGACCGCAAAGGGTCTTGTGGATTGAAGAGGTAACCCGTTCTCCGAGACCGTTGACGTCAAAGACTGAACGCGCGCGCACCAGCGCCATATGCTCCCATGTCCAGGCCGTCTCGTCATAATAGCGCTGGAACCCATCAATAGACGTTGAAAGAGGGCCCTTGTTGCCGCTTGGGCGCAGGCGCATATCGATCTCGTAAAGTGTCCCTTCTGCGGTCATCGACATGACGGCATTGATAAGACGTTGTCCCAAGCGACCGTAATACTGAGAGGCAGGCAAGGGTCGCTCACCATCCGATTGAACGGTTTGCTCTTCGGCGTCATAGATGAAAATTAAATCCAGATCGCTACTCGGTGTCAGTTCGCGTGAGCCGAGTTTCCCTAAAGCGAGGGCACAAAAAGCACCACCAGGTACGACGCCATGGCGTTTTTCAAATTCAGAAATGACGATAGGGAAAAGTGTTTGTACAACGGCTTCGGCGACGTCACTGAAATGCCGCGCTGCGTCCCCAGCTGAAACGACGCCTCGCAAAAGCTGCACGCCGATTTGAAACCGCCGATCATTATTCCAACGACGTGTCGCATCCAACACGTCTTCAAAAAACTGGGCATCGGTTAATGCCTCAGCACAATCGTCTCGAAGTATTTCAATATCTGGAAGTGGCTCGTAAAAATCTGAATTCAGGACGCTGTCTAAAAGATACGGGCGCCTCGAAAGGTGTGCTGCCAGACGTGGGGCTTCGCCCATGATTTCGGCAAGCAGGTTAAGAAGGTTTGGATAGGCTTGAAACATTGAAAATAATTGAATGCCAGCAGGTAAGCCTGAGACAAAACTTTCAAACCTGAGAAACGTCGCGTCCGGGTTGGGTTGACGGCCAATGGCCGTAAGCAATGTCGGTGTGAGTTCAGTAAGTAGCTCGCGTGCACGGTTAGAGCGGGTGGCGCGCACATGTCCGTGATGCCACCCACGAATGGATTTGTCGATAATACGTGGATCACTAAAACCTAACTCAGATAGCGAGGCGATGGTCTCGGGATCGCTATCGACGCCCGTGAATGAAAGATTACCAGCGGCCCCAGAACTGGTCGCCAGTGATGGGGCGTCGTCAAATAGATCGCCATAATGATGGCTGACAGTTTCCAAGGTACGTAATAAATCTGCTCTGAAATGCGCGGCGTCCGGGATGCCAAAGAATTTTCCCAAGGCATCAATTTCTTCGTCCGACGTTGGCAGGGTTTGTGTTTGTTCATCCCGTTGCATCTGCAACCGATGCTCGAGCTTGCGGAGGAACTCGTAGGCCTCCTCAAGGGCTTCTGCCGACGTTGGGTCGACTTGCTCAAGTGATACGAGGTTCTGAATGGCATCAAGTGTCCTGGGGGCACGGACTGATGGTTCACGTCCGCCCCAGATTAATTGCTGTGTTTGCGCAAAAAATTCTATCTCGCGGATACCGCCACGACCGATTTTGATGTTGTGACCATTTATTGCGACCTCGCCGCCGCCTTTATGCGTATGAATTTGTCGTTTGATGGAATGAATATCCTGGATCGCGGCAAAATCTAAATTTTTCCGCCACACGAAGGGTCTTAGATGATCGATGAAGTCATTTCCGGCATCCAAATCCCCAGCAATCGGGCGCGCTTTAATCATCGCGGCGCGCTCCCAGTTCTGACCTAAGCTTTCATAATAAGTTTCAGCTGCGAGAACAGAAATGGCCAAAGGTGTTGAGCCTGGATCAGGGCGTAACCGTAAATCTACGCGGAAAACATATCCGTCTGCAGTTCGTTCATCCAGAATACGTGCCAAGGTGCGGGTCATTCGAATGGCATGTTGTTGCAATCCATCGCGATTGTCCGTTTCGATGGCATCTCCATCAAAAAGACAGATCAAATCAATGTCGCTCGAGTAATTCAACTCTCGGGCGCCAAGCTTGCCCATGCCAATAATGATGTAACCGGAAACACGTTCGGGGTTCTCGGTGTCTTTAAGAACAAAGGCCCCGCGGTCTGCGGCACGCCGAATAACGTAACTTGCCGCCGCACTCGCGGCCGCATCGGCAAAATCGGAAAGGGCTTCTGTGACCTCATAAAGCGACCAGTTTCCTGTAATGTCGCCAATTGCTGCAGTCAGCGCGATCCGACGCTTATGCACGCGAAGGACGCGCATCAAGCCGGCTTCATCCCAGGTTTGGCGCGTTGCATCTCGGGTTTCATCAATCACGGCTTTGGCGAGTGCACTGGTGCCTTCCAGGCACATTCGTCCAAGCCAAGATGGTTCGCGTAAAAGGCATTGGGTCAGAAAGGGACTGTTCCCAAATATAGCGTCCAGTAGGGCTTGTCCGTCTTGAGTGTGGGCAAAATCCATCGCGGTTTGGACAAATTGGGGCTCTGTTTCCGTAGTATTCTTACAAGCCACGAGAAAATCTTCGCGGCCGCGCAATGCTGACTCAAGATCAGCGGGATGAGGCAATTGGTCACGGAGGATTGGAAAGGCGTCATACATATGGAATTATGTCATATTGCTACGCATCGCAAAGACGTAAATCACGATACTTTGAGAACAAGTATCTAAACGATAGTTTACTCGTCATTAAGTGATCAATATGCATACTACACGATTGCGTCCGCTGTGCTTTATCTCAGCTGGCGGTATTAAGTTGATAAAGTGAGATTATCGTTGGTTAAACGCGCGTTTATTGGGTTTGTTAAGTTGTTGGGAGGCCTTGGGGCCGGCCTAGCGATTATTGCGCTGTTGATTGCGTGGCAACTCCAAAAAAGCCCGGTTTCACTGTCTTTCCTAACGCCCTATGTCGAGCAGGCACTGAATAGTGGTCACCGTAATTTTAAGCTCGCTATTGATGATACCACACTGACCTGGGCCGGATGGGACCGCACGATTGAACTTCGTGTGAAGAATGTTCGCGCAATTGGTGAAAACGGTGCAGCGCAGGCACTTATCCCTGAACTCTCTATGTCGCTTAGCGGACGTGCATTGTTGCGCGGAGACCTGGCGCCTAAGTTTATTGAGTTGTTAGGGCTGGAAATTCGTTTTCTTCGCCGTACCGATGGGGAACTCGGTGTCGAGGTTTTGTCTGAGAAAGGCGCTAAAGGGAGCGAGTTTACAACTGGATTGTTGAGCTGGCTTGTAAAGAAGCCTGAACCCGGGTCACCGATGAGCTTCTTGGAAACCGTCCGCATCAGTGGCGCGACGATGACGTATGAGGATCAGCTTGCGAACAAAGTATGGCAGGTGCCTGTTGGTTACTTGCGGCTAGACCGAGCAGCTCATGGATTGTTGGGCGAAGGCTCAGTGCTTATCGAAGTTGACGATCAAGTCGCCGATATCTCTCTTTATGGATCGTATCATACAAGTGGTAAGCGGCTCGATGTGTCCGCGTCTTTTATCGATATTACGCCGGCTTCATTCGCAGGAATAACGGATAAAGCAGAAGTGCTCCGTGCGTTCAATCTACCTTTGAGCGGGTCGCTTTTTATTGGCATTTCGATCGCTGACGGTATTGAAAGTGTCGGCTTTAAAGCGACGGGTGCACCTGGGGTTATTGATATACCGGGGCCTCTTAAACAGACATTGGTTGTTGATAAGCTTAATCTGAATGGCATTTATATTGGTGCGAGCGAACGCCTGACATTTGATGAAATTGATTTTGTTCTGGCTTCAGGCTCGACGCTGGCGGTGCCTGACCCCATCGCGCACACATTTCCACTGAAACGCGTAACGGGTTCAGCAAAGTTGGATATGCAAGCTGGAACAGCTGAAATAGAAAACCTTACGCTAGATTTGGATGGTCCAATATTTGGTGTTACAGCGAATGCAGATGGCATCAATCAGGGTGGTGATATTTCGGTAACAGCTGAGGCAACCATTAAGGATGTGCCGTTTGATCAACTCACAACCTATTTGCCAGCAAGTATGGGTGTTGACGCATATACTTGGGTAACGACGCATTTAGCCAAAGGACAGTTAACTGAAGCCTTGGCCAATGTTGAAGTGCGCATCAACAAAGATGGGACGCATAACCTTGATAAGTTAGAGGGCACAATGTCTGCCGAAGGGGTTGAGGTCACTTACCTCGAGGGTATGCCGCCCGTAAATGACGTGAAGGGTCTTGTGACGTTTGACGCAGATACCTTCAATATTGCTGTTGAGAGTGGGCAAAGTGATAAAATCAATTTAACTGACGCAGATATTAAAATTACCGGTCTTCGGAACGTTGATCAGTTTATTGATATTAATTTGCATATTGAATCGCCTGTTTCAGATGCGCTGGCACTTATTGATCGAGAGCCTTTCGGGTTCGCGAGCGCCATGAAGATTGACCCAAAAAGTACATTAGGCGACAGCAAAGTTGATCTGTCCTTGAAGTTTCTTTTAGCCAAGGACTTGGCCGTTGGTGATGTGGACGCCAAAGCAAAGGCATCTTTAACCAACGTGTCGATGGAAGAGGTTGTGCTGGGTCGTGGTATTCGTAATGGCGAACTTGCGCTCGAAGTAAATACAAACACCATAGCAGTTGATGGCAATGTGATGATGGGCGATGTGCCTGTTGCGTTGATCTGGAATGAGAATTTTTCTGACAGGGCACCTTTTCGTTCAATCTATCTTTTGGCGGCACGAATTGATGATTTGAGTCAGGTACGTGATCTGGGTGTAGACCCGGGGCCAGTCGGCGATTTTGTATCAGGCGGCGTTGATGCCACGGTGCGTTATACGGTGTTTAATGATCGTAAAAGCCGGATTGATGTGAATGCTAATCTGGAACGTGCTGAACTCCGTGTGCCGTTTATGGAATGGCGAAAGGCTGCAGGCGATGCAGGCAGTGTTGATGCAACAATTCTGCTTGAAAATGGATTGGTCAAAAGTGTCCCCGAGTTCAATCTGTCAGCTAATGACTTACTCGTTCAGGGTGATGTTGCCTACAGCCCGGGTGGTCTCGGCATTGATCGGCTAAATTTAAAACAGGTTTTGATTGGCCGTTCTGACGTGACGGGCGCAGTCATATCTCGCCCCGATGGTGGCTGGGAAATTGGCTTGCAGGGTAAAGAACTTGATTTCAGTCCCTTGTGGGAGCGATTGATACACGATCGGCCCGGGCAAGATGATGTGACGCTACCTAATCTCACAATTGTCGTTGAACTGGATAAAATGTGGGTTGATAAGCAGAACTTCTTATCTGGGGTTTCCGGTACTTTCGTGCACAATAGCAGTATCTGGCGCACGGCTTTGCTCGACAGCAAAATCAATGGTGGGTCAGATCTCAGCATTAAAATGGCCCCAGACGCGCAAGGTAATCGCATCTTGGCCGTGAAGGCGGATAACGCAGGCGACGCGCTACGCTTCTTTGACTTGTTTAATAACATGTACGGCGGTTTTCTTGAAATTAGCGGGCGCTACGATGATGCGGCAGCTGATCGCCCGCTTCGAGGCACTGTGCGCGTCACCAACTACAGGGTGCGCAACGCGCCAATGCTGACGCGTATTCTTTCCATCATGGCTTTGACGGGCATTCTTGATGCGATGACCGGCGAGGGGCTTAGCTTTGCAGAACTGAATTTACCGTTCACGTATACTGAAGGCGAAGTGCAAATCAAAGACGTGAAAGCAGCGGGTGCATCCATTGGATTCACAGCATCAGGGACGGTTTATACGCACGCAGATGTGCTCAACATCCAAGGGACAGTTATTCCTGCTTATGCTTTGAATTCTTTCTTGGGGCAGATTCCGTTACTTGGAAATATTCTGACCGGGAATGAAAAAGGTGGTGGTATTTTTGCCGCGAACTTCTCAGTGACGGGCCCGATAGAAGACCCCAAAACAACGGTCAATCCATTGTCTGCGCTCACCCCAGGGATTTTGCGTAATCTGTTCGATGCATTGAAAACGAATGGCACGACGCCGCTTGGAGATGATGTAGTCGGACAGCAGCCATTGCTGCCCGCGCAACCTTAAACGGGCTTAATAAGGGCGTGGCGTTTTTTGCCAGCTGAGAGCTTGATCACCCCATCACTATTAATCTGTTCAGATGAAATGGTCGCTTTCTCATCGCTAACGGCTTGATCGTTGACCTTGGCGCCACCGCCACGAATGAGCCTACGTGCTTCGCCATTGGATATGCTGAGGCCTGCCATTGTGAAGGCAGCCAAGACGCCGATGCCAGCGTCCAGCTCCGCGCGCGCAATGTCGATACTCGGCAAGTCTTCGCCCATGCCACCTTGCTCAAAGGTTGTCTCTGCTGTTGAACGTGCAAGCTCCGCCGCCTTGTCGCCGCGGCATAGCTGGGTGGCTTCATCGGCGAGTGTTTTCTTGGCGTCGTTGATCTCGGCACCTTCGAGTTTTTCAAGGCGCTCGATCTCTTCAATGGGCATTTCGGTGAACAGACGAAGGAAACGTCCAACATCTGCATCTTCGCAATTACGCCAGTACTGCCAGTAGTCATAAGCGCTGAGCGCGTCTTCGTTGAGCCAGATGGCACCATCTACAGTTTTTCCCATCTTGGCACCTGAAGCCGTGGTTAGCAGTGGCGTCGTCAAACCGTATAGCTGCTTTTCAGCAACCCGGCGGCCAAGCTCAACACCATTGATGATGTTGCCCCATTGATCAGAGCCGCCCATTTGCAGGCTGACGCTGTGACGATTTGCCAGCTCAAGGAAGTCATAAGCTTGGAGGATCATGTAGTTGAATTCGAGGAACGTCAGCGGCTGTTCACGGTCCAAACGAAGCTTCACACTATCAAAGCTAAGCATCCGATTGATGGTAAAATGACGTCCGTAATCTCGAAGGAATGACACGTAATTAAGGTTTTCGAGCCAGTCAGCATTATTGACCATTACGGCATCCGTAGGGCCATCACCAAATGTCAGAAACTTCTTAAATACAGATTTGATACCTGCCATGTTGGCTGCAATCGCGGCATCATCCAAAAGTTTGCGCTGATCGTCTTTGCCAGATGGATCGCCGACTTTGGTTGTGCCACCGCCCATAAGGACGATTGGCTTGTGGCCCGTTTGCTGAAAAAGTCTCAGCAACATAATAGGTACTAATGAGCCGACATGAAGGCTTGGTGCTGTGCAATCAAAGCCAATATAGGCAGTCACGGGGCCGCCTGCGGCCTTTGCATCGAGTGCTTCAATGTCAGTGCATTGATGCAGGTACTGTCTTTCGACGAGTTTGCTGATAAAATCTGATTTGTACTGGCTCATGAGTGGGTCTAGCTATTTTTAATACGGGCGCGGATAATTACCACATGCAGGCACTAGCAGACAACGGCGTAGACAAAGATACACAATCTGAAGCGCGTGAGACTCTCACGGCGATTGGATTGATGAGTGGCACATCGATGGATGGCATCGACATTGCCATCATTGAAAGTGATGGCACAAGTGTCTCTAAACGGGGTGCATTTGCGACCTATCCGTATGCTGCAAGCCTTCGACAGCGGCTTTTAGATATTATTGGTCACAAGCCTGATGGAAGCGATGAAATCGCGGCGATTGTACGTGACGTCACGGATGCGCATGCCGAGGCCGTTGAAGATTTCCTTGGGTGTGCTGGTATTGAGCGTGCGTCGGTTGATCTGATTGGGTTCCACGGCCAAACGGTTTTTCATGATCCAGATAACGGCATCACATGTCAGTTAGGCGATGGGGCGCGGCTTAGTAAAAGCCTGGGCATTGATATTGTTTCTGATTTTCGTTCAGCCGACGTTGCCGCAGGCGGGCAGGGCGCGCCATTGGCCCCTTTATATCATGCTGCATTGGCGGCACCGATTGAGCCGCCGCTCGGTATTCTTAATTTGGGTGGGGTAGGAAACCTAACGTGGATCAGCGCTGACGGCGGGATTATTGCGTTTGATACGGGCCCGGCCAATGCTTTGGTTGATGACTGGATGCTCCGCCATACAGGGGCGGCGATGGATGAAGACGGCAAAGTAGCGCGCCAGGGCACTGTTAATGACGCTGCATTGGTTGCCTTGCTTGATAATTCATATTTTGCTGCTGCGTATCCGAAATCATTGGACCGAGATCATTTCGATGCATCCCCTGTAGAGGCTCTCTCGCTTGAAGATGGGGCTGCGACACTGATCGCGTTCTCTGCCGAAGCCGTTGGCTTGGCTCAGGCGATGCTACCATCACCGCCAACGCGTTGGGTGGTCACGGGGGGCGGCCGACATAATCCTGTGATGATGGCAGCGCTCAGGCGCATTCTTGATTGCCCTGTGGAACCTGTCGAAGCGTTTGGCTGGTCTGGGGATGCCATGGAGGCGCAAGCATTTGCATATCTTGCGGTGCGCTCAGTTTATGGATTGCCGCTCAGCCTGCCATCGACGACGGGTGTGTCCGAGCCAATGAGCGGTGGTGTGGTTCATCGGATCAAGCGATAGGTCGTTTGCGGGTATATTGGGTGACGTCGTCATCCCCACTTTCATGGGAATGACGTTAGCCAAAAAATCTTAGAGATGTTCGTTTAAATAACGTTCGACATGTTTGTCCATGGCGTCGAGGTGATTGCGGAAGAAGTGATCGCAACCTTTCACAACGTTGTAGTCGATCGCGATATTCTTTTGCTTGCCGAGTTTGTCGGCAAGTTTTGCAACGCTGTCTTCTGGGATGATGTCATCGCTGTCACCATGAACCATTAAGCCGCTTGCAGGGCAGGGGGCTAGAAACGAGAAATCGTGAAGGCTGGCGGGCGTTGCAATCGAAATGAAGCCGTTGATCTCGGGACGGCGCATCATCAGCTGCATTGAAATCCAGGCACCAAACGAGAATCCGGCAATCCAACATCCGGTTGCGTTCGGGTTATGCCCCTGCATCCAGTCGAGTGCAGCAGCTGCATCGCTCAGCTCGCCGATACCGCTATCGAACTCGCCTTGTGAGCGTCCTACGCCACGGAAATTGAACCGAAGCGTCGAGAAGCCACGCTTGGTGAAATGATGATAAAGCGAATAAACAACTTTGTTGTTCATTGTACCGCCATGTTGCGGATGTGGGTGTAAAATTAGGGCTACCGGAGCGTCATCTGTCTTCGCGTGCTGGTAGCGACCCTCTAGGCGGCCTTCCGGTCCGTTAAAAATCACGTCAGGCATAGGGTGGGACCTCTCTTTAAAACATCGATTAAAATTGTTGACCAAAGAAATCAGTTAATCTGCAAAAACATCACATAAACATGGACTTTTTAGCTTGAAATACTTGACCGCTTTACTCGGATATCTTATATAACCTAATAAGAAATGTGCGTACACCGGGCTGTAAATTCAACCCACGTAGGCACATCGTCCTAACGAGCGATGTGAAGATAAAGAACATGCCATGGTTTTCAAGCGATTAAAGGCCGATCTAGACGCCTTTCTTGAACGAGACCCCGCTGCGCGGTCACGTTTTGAGGTGGTTATCCTGTATCAAGGGTTCCATGCCGTTGTGTTTTATCGGGTGGCGAACTGGTTTTGGCAGGCTGGATTACAATTTATCGGACGCCTGATTTCTCAGTTTGGCAGGCTCTTTACAGGTATCGAAATTCATCCTGGTGCGACCATCGGTTGCTGCTTCGTGATTGACCATGGGGCTGGCGTCGTAATCGGCGAAACGGCCGAGATCGGTGACAACGTGACACTTTATCATAATGTGACGCTGGGCGGTGTTGCACCAAGTGTTGATAGCGCCGCGCAGGTTGGCACAAAACGTCACCCAACATTAGGCGATGGCGTGATTGTTGGCTCAGGCGCACAGATATTAGGCCCAATTAACGTTGGTGATAATGCACGTGTCGGTGCCAACGCGGTCGTCACGTCTGACGTGCCAGCGAACGTCACGGCAGTGGGTATCCCGGCCAGGATCATTCCGCCGCGCGATAAATCCAAAGCTGGCGAGTTCCGCGCTTATGCAACTTCACCTGAAGGTGTGCCTGACCCTGTGCAGCAGGTTCTGGATCAGCTGCGCAATGAAATTGGCGATCTCAAAGGTCGTATTGGCGAATTAGAGACAGAGCGTGATGCGCTCAGAGATGATGCAAATAACGAAAACGACGACACCGATCGTGGTGATAAAAAGAAATCATCCGTGGCATAAGTCTCGGTCGGTGATGTAAGGGAGCGACAAAATGAAACTAAGCACCAAAGGACGCTACGCCGTCATGGCGATGGTTGATCTGGCGACCCACTCCAAGGGAAAACCGACGACGCTTGCAGATGTTGCAGATCGTCAGGAAATCTCTCTTTCGTATCTTGAACAATTGTTTGGCCATCTGCGCCGCGGTCAGCTTGTCACGAGTGTACGTGGCCCGGGCGGCGGTTACTTGCTAGCCCGTGAGCCTGCAGAAATTCGTGTTGCCGATGTCATCATGGCTGTTGATGAGCCGATCAAGGCGACGCGATGTACACCGGGTAGCCCCGCTGGTTGTCATGGTGGACAGCAACGATGCCTGACGCATGATCTTTGGGAAGAACTTGGAAATCAGATCTATCTGTTTTTGAATTCTGTCTCTCTTGAGGATGTGGCAACGCGGCGCGTCTTGGGCTCAAGCGGCATGCTTTATGTGCAAGGCCGTGATCAGCAAATAGCTGCTGGTGAGTAAAACTCAAAACGAAATTAGGAAATCGTATACCCATGACTGACGCCTGTTACCTTGATCATAACGCGACGACGCCTTTGCGGGATGCCGCAAAGGAGGCGATGGCGTGTGCGATAGAGGTTACGGGGAATGCGTCATCGGTGCATAGATTCGGTCGTGATCAGCGGAAGATCATTGAGGACGCACGCCAGCAAGTCGCGAACCTGGCCGACGTCAGCCCGGCTAATGTGATCTTCACGTCAGGCGGTTCCGAAGCCAATAATACAGTGCTTCGAGGCATTGCAACATCAACACGCATCACCTCGACGATTGAGCATGCATCCGTTCTTGATGCGGATAGTGCCGCAATCAGGATTGACGTCGACGGCAATGGCCTGTTCGATCTAGATGCGCTCCAAGCGACTCATGGCGACTTAGATGCCCCGGCACTTGTGTCTGTCATGGCGGCCAATAATGAAACAGGCGTCATTCAGCCGATTGCCGAGATCGCCCAAATCGTTCGTGACCATGACGGTAGATTGCACGTGGATGCGATCCAGTGGGCGGGAAAATTACCTTTATTTGAGCTCACAGTTTTGGCTGATGCCGTAACGATTAGTGCTCATAAGCTGGGTGGCCCGCAGGGCGTTGGCGCGATTATCGTGCGTGACGGTGTCCCGTTTGAGCCGATTGTCAAAGGTGGCGGGCAGGAACGTCGACGCCGCGCTGGCACCGAAAATGCGATTGGTATCGCCGGATTTGGTGCTGCGTGCGAGGCGGCGGCTTTGGATCAAGCGCACTATGCCGAGCTGGCAACGTTCCGAGATAAAATCGAAGCTGATCTCGGCGCTCAGGCTCGTGTTTATGGAGATAAAGCTACGCGGCTTAACAACACAACATGTATCGGTATGCCGGGTGTCTCTGCGGAAACGCAGGTGATGGCATTCGATCTTGCAGGTATTGCCATAAGTGCTGGATCCGCATGCTCGAGTGGCAAGGTTGAGCCGAGCCATGTTCTGATTGCTATGGGTATCGATCATGATGAAGCAGCTGAGGCTGTTCGTGTGTCCCTCGGATGGTCGAGCACTATGCAGGATGCAGAACGCTTTATTGATGTTTGGCAGAGCTTGCGGTCCCGAACCGCATCGGAGGCCGCGTAACATGTGTGCAGCCCGTCCCATCTATATAGATTATCAAGCCACGACACCTGTTGATACGCGTGTCATGGACGTGATGACGCCGTTCTTCACAGAAATGTTCGGCAACCCGCATTCAACATCACATAGTTATGGCTTGGAAGCGCGGGACGCGGTTGAGGCTGCGCGCGTTCAGGTGGCAGGCATGATCAATGCCGATCCGCGCGAAGTGATCTTCACGTCGGGTGCGACCGAAAGCAACAATATGGCGATCAAAGGCGTTGGGCGTTTCTTTGCCGGACGTAAGGGGCGCATGATTGCCCCCGTCACTGAGCATAAATGTGTTCTGGAATCCCTTAAATATGTCGCGAAGCTTGGCTATGAAATCACACTGTTACCTGTCGGTACGGATGGTCTGTTAGATCCCGCTGCCGTCAAAGATGCGATCCGCGATGACACTGCGCTGGTCTCTGTGATGCATGTGAATAATGAAATTGGTGTGATCCAGCCGATGGCTGAGATCGGTGCGATTTGCCGTGAGCGTGGTGTGTATCTGCATTCGGATGCAGCGCAAGCCGCCGGTAAAACGTCGATTGACGTTGCCGCCATGAATATCGATTTGCTGAGCCTGAGCAGCCATAAGATGTACGGTCCGATGGGTGTGGGCGTCCTTTATGTGCGCCGCAAGCCGCGTGTCCGCCTTGAGCCATTGATGCATGGTGGTGGTCAGGAGCGTACATTGCGCTCGGGCACATTACCGGCACCGCTTGTTGTTGGTATGGGTAAGGCTGCAGAAATTATTACCAACGAGACCGATGCCGATCATCCGCGCATCCGCGATCTTCGTGATCGGCTGATGAAGGGTCTTCAACAGCGGGTCCCGGGTACGTTTATCAACGGCAGCTTGGATCATCGCATCTCAGGTAATCTGAATATCGGATTTGAAGGTATTGATTCCGAAGCTTTGATGGATGCGGTTAAAGATCAAATTGCCCTTTCAAGTGGGTCAGCATGCACATCCGCAGCCGTAGAGCCTTCGTATGTATTACGAGCGCTTGGTTTGTCGGATACAGACGCACACGCATCGGTTCGCATGTGCGTTGGGCGTATGACGACATCGGATGAAATTGATACTGCGATTGCAGCTTTAAGCGCTGCTGTAACGACGTTAAGAGAAGCAGATGAGAGCCGCCTTCGGGTGCATACGGCGTAAGCCAGAGACGACTAACAAAGGAAGAGATTAAAATGCCAGCGACAGCGGAAACTGCCGATCAGGTCCAATCTATTGAGGGTGAGAAGTACAAGTACGGCTTCATCACTGAGATTGAATCGGATATGGCACCAAAAGGACTAAGCGAAGATATTGTTCGCTTTATCTCGGCCAAAAAGAATGAGCCTGAATGGTTGCTTGATTGGCGCTTGAAAGCGTATCGCCGTTGGTTGGAAATGCCTGAGCCAAAATGGGCCAAGGTCGATTTCCCACCGATCGATTATCAGCAGTACCACTATTATTCAGCACCCAAGAGCCAGGAAGATGGCCCGCAAAGTCTTGAAGACGTTGATCCAGAGCTTTTGGCGACCTACGAGAAATTAGGTATTCCAATTCGCGAGCAAGAAATGCTCGCAGGTGTGCAGAATGTCGCAGTCGATTATGTCTTCGATAGTGTCTCTGTTGCGACGACATTCAAAAAGAAGCTCGAGGCTGCTGGCGTTATCTTCTGCCCAATCTCTGAAGCGCTTGAACGTTGCCCTGATCTGGTTCGGAAATACTTAGGCACCGTTGTGCCAATGGCAGATAACAAGCATTCGTGCCTGAACTCAGCTGTCTTTACTGATGGCTCGTTTGTGTACATCCCGCCGGGCGTTAAGTGTCCCATGGAACTGTCGACATATTTTCGTATTAACGAACAAAATACGGGCCAGTTCGAGCGTACATTGATCATTGCTGATAAGGGCTCATACGTGAGTTACCTTGAAGGCTGCACAGCACCGATGCGTGATGAAAATCAATTGCATGCTGCTGTTGTTGAATTGATCGCGCTGGATGACGCCGAGATAAAATACTCAACGGTTCAAAACTGGTATCCGGGTGATGCGGATGGCAAGGGCGGCATTTATAACTTTGTCACCAAGCGTGGCGCATGCCGGGGTAAAAACTCCAAGATTTCATGGACCCAGGTTGAGACGGGTTCAGCGATCACATGGAAGTATCCAAGCTGCATCCTGCAGGGTGATAACTCGGTGGGTGAATTTTATTCCATCGCGATCACCAACAATGCGCAGCAGGCTGACACGGGTACCAAGATGATCCATATCGGCAAGAATACGACGTCGCGGATTATCTCGAAGGGTATTTCAGCAGGTAAATCTGATCAGACGTATCGCGGTCTTGTGAAAATCTCGGCCAAGGCTGAGGGAGCACGTAATTACACGCAATGTGACTCGCTTTTGATTGGTGATAAATGTGGTGCGCATACCGTGCCGTATATTGAAAGTCGCAATAAAGCCGCGATTGTTGAGCACGAAGCCACCACCTCAACCATCTCGGAAGACCAGCTTTTCTATCTGCGCCAACGGGGTATCCCGCAAGAAGCTGCAGTTGCACTGGTCGTTAACGGGTTCTGCCGAGAAGTGTTGCAGCAGTTGCCTATGGAATTCGCCGTCGAAGCGCAAAAGCTTGTCGGTATCTCGCTTGAAGGAAGTGTCGGTTAAGCCGGCCGTTAAAGGAATATAGAACGATGTTAGAAATTAAAGATCTCCATGCCACTGTTGGCGGCACTGAAATTCTTAAAGGCCTGCACCTGGTTGTTGAGCCTGGCGAAGTGCATGCCATTATGGGCCCGAACGGGTCTGGTAAGTCGACCTTGTCGTATGTGCTTGCGGGCCGCGAAGGGTATGACGTGACGGGTGGCCGAATCATCTATAACGGTGAAGACCTCACAAACCTTGAGCCGGAAGAGCGTGCTGCTAAGGGCATTTTCTTGGCGTTTCAATACCCGGTAGAAATTCCAGGTGTGCCGAACTCCACATTTTTGAACGAAGCGCTGAATGCTGTGCGTCGTTACCGCGGCGAAGAAGAGATGGATAAGATTGAGTTCATCAAAATGCTTCGCGCCAAGACGAAAGAGCTGAGCATGTCCGATGAGATGCTCAAGCGCGCCGTTAATGTGGGCTTCTCGGGTGGTGAGAAAAAGCGTAACGAAGTCCTGCAGATGGCAATCCTTGAGCCAACGTTGGCAATCCTCGACGAAACAGATAGTGGTCTTGATATCGATGCGCTAAAAATTGTTGCTGATGGCGTCAATGCGCTGCGTTCACCTGAGCGTTCAAGCCTTGTGATCACACACTATCAGCGCCTGCTCGATTACATTGTGCCGGACAAAGTACATATTCTTGCTAAGGGTCGCATTCAGCACACGGGTGGCAAAGAGTTAGCCCATGAGCTTGAAGCAAAAGGATATGCAGACTTCGTTGGGGAGGCTGCTTAATGTCGATCCTTCCGTTCATCGAAGGTGAGCCAATTGCGGGACGTCAGCTTATTGGCCAGGACTTGGCATGGCTGACGACACGCCGCCAGGCGGGCATCGAGCGTTTTCAGAAAACCGGCCTGCCAACACAAAAATTGGAAAGCTGGAAATATACGCGTCTGCGTCCTTTGGATGATACGCGTTACTTACCTGTAGATGCTGGTGGCACCGATATCAGTATTGATACTGTGCCGAGTGTTGGCGATGTTGCCGCACGTCTTGTTTTTGTGAATGGACGTCTGCGCGCTGATTTATCTGACATCAGTGAGCTGCCTGAAGGTGTCCGTTTTGATACTCTTGAGAATGTGTTGGCGGAAGATCCGTTATGGGTTGAGGCCAACATGGGCAGTGTTGCCAAAGATGCTGATCAGGCAATGCTGGCACTTAATGATGCCATGATGGACTCCGGCTTTGTGCTGCATGTTCAAAAGGGCAAAGCGCTGACGAAGCCTGTTGAGGTCGTTTTTATTGGTGGCCTGACAGATCAAGCGATTGCATATTTTCCACGTAACCTGATCGTTCTCGAAGAAGCGTCTCAGGCGACATTGGTAAAACATCATGTCGGTCATGGCCGTGCTGAGTACTTTGCGAATTCAGTTTCGGAAATTGCTGTCGGTGATGCTGCCAATTTCAAGCACTACAAAGTACAAGCTGAGAGCATCCACGCGACTCACGTTGCAACGGTTCACACACGTATCGGTCGCGATGCCAATTACGAAGGTTTTGGCCTGTCGATTGGTGGCCTGCTGTCACGTACCGAGACTAATATTACATTAGCTGGGCAAGGGGCTAATGCCGGTTTGCATGGTGCTTATATGATGCGTGGGAATGAGCATTGCGATAACACATCTTATATTGATATGGCCGTGCCAAATACGACCTGTAATCAAGTGTTTAAAGGTGTGTTGGACGATGCAAGTCGTGGTGTATTTCAAGGTAAAATCCACGTTGCCAGAGATGCTCAAAAGGCTGACGGGCGGATGCTGAATAAAACATTGTTGCTGAGCAATGATGCCGAGATCGACAGCAAGCCTGAACTCGAGATTTATGCAGACGATGTTCAGTGCGCGCATGGCATGACGACGGGACAACTTGATACGACAGCGCTGTTCTATTTGCGCTCGCGCGGTATCCCCGAAGCGTTGGCTCGTAATATGCTGGTGCAATCATTCTTGGGCGATGCTTTGGAAGAAATTTCTGATGAGAACGTCCGTGAAGTATTCCTGGACCGGGTTGTTCATTGGCTGCCAGCACACTGCTTTTTAGCAGGCGAATGGAAGGAAAGCGCTTAATGACTGACGCTGCACAATTGGCTAAAGGCCCTGGTGATAATTCCACACAGGCGTTTGATGTAGACCGTATCCGTGAGGATTTTCCTGTGCTTAAGGAAATGGTTTATGACAAGCCTTTGGTTTTCCTAGACAACGGTGCCAGTGCACAAAAGCCTCGTCAGGTCATTGAGGCCATGACGGATTGCATGGAGCATTATTACGCCAATGTGCACCGTGGGAATCATCGGCTTAGCCAGCTCTCGACCGTAGGGTACGAAAAAGCCCGAGAAAGCGTCGCACGTTTTATGAATGCGCCAAATCAGGATGAAGTGATCTTCACCAAGGGTGCCACCGAGGCCATTAATCTGGTCGCGTCCAGTTATGGTCGGACATTCTTGAAGGAAGGCGACGAAATCATCGTCACGGTGATGGAGCATCACGCCAACATCGTGCCATGGCAGTTGCTGCGTGCTGAAAAGGGTATCGTCCTCAAGGTTGTGCCGATCGATGATGACGGCAACTTCTTGATGGATGAATTCGAGGCGTTGTTGTCGCCTAAGACGAAACTGGTTTCAGTGCCGCATATCTCGAACGTGCTTGGTACAATCCTGCCCATCGAAGAAATTATTCGGAAATCCCACGCAGCAGGCGCCAAAGTTCTGATTGATGGCTGTCAGGCCGTGCCGCACACAAAAGTTGATGTACAGGCGTTGGGCGCAGATTTTTACGTTTTTTCTAGCCATAAACTCTATGGCCCGACAGGTATCGGTGTTCTTTGGGCACCCTTGGATATCTTGAATGCCATGCCGCCTTATCAGGGCGGTGGCGATATGATTGACCGTGTGACTTTTGAAGAAACAACGTTTCAAAATGCCCCGCATCGTTTCGAAGCCGGCACACCTGCCATTATCGAAGCGATTGGACTGAACGCCGCCATTGAATATGTTGAGAGCATTGGTCTCGAAAACATCGCGGCCCATGAAGTCGGGCTTTTGCATTACGCGACTGAGCGTCTGCAAAGCATTGAAGGCTTACATGTTATCGGCAATGCTGATGAGAAGGCCTCCATTATTTCGTTTGTGATGGACGATGCGCATATCTCGGACATTGGTACGATCATAGATCGTGCTGGTGTTGCGGTACGCGTAGGTCATCACTGTGCGCAGCCGTTGATGGATCGTTATGGGATTCCTGGTACGGCCCGGGCATCCTTCGGTCTTTATAATACCAAGCAGGAAATTGACGCCCTGCACGACTCTCTTTTGATTGTAAAAGAGATGTTTTCATAATGTTTGGACTTTTTAAAAAGAAAGAGATACCTGTGAACGATACACCAACAGTTACAGAACCCGCAGCGGTTCCGGCCACTCCTGAGAAAACACAAGCCGAGATCGATGCTGCTGAAGCCAAAGTGCAAGCGTCTCTCGTGCCGCGGGACGTGTTTGTCCCGCCGCCGGGTATGGAACCGGGTACACCAAGTCATATTCCTGGTTTTGATTTTTCACCCGTTGATCCAGATGAAGAATTTCGTGCAAAGGGCGGTAGCCCACTGGCTGATGGCGTAGACGTCGCGACGGAAGAAGCGATTGTTGATGCATTACAGACGGTTTATGACCCAGAAATCCCAGTGAATATTTATGATTTGGGATTAATTTATAAAATTGATATAGCGGAAAATGGCGAAATCAAAATCGATATGAGTTTGACGGCTCCAGGTTGCCCGGTTGCCGGTGAAATGCCAGGAATGGTCGCACGCGCTGTTGAAGAAGTTGAAGGCACCGGCAAGATTGAAGTCTTGTTGGTTTGGGACCCGGCGTGGTCACCTGAATTAATGTCAGAAGATGCAAAGCTGGCGCTTGGAATGGGTTGATCCCGTATAACAAGTAAGATACCAAAGATAAAAGACGGACGGAGAGAACTAAAATGACCGAACAATCAAAGCCACAGCTGATCAGCTTGACGGATAATGCCGCGCAGCATGTCCGCGAATTGATGACAAAAAGCGATACGCCAGTTGCTGGATTACGGGTGACGATCAACACCAAAGGGTGTTCAGGTCTTTCTTATGTCTTTGAATATGCAGAAGAAAAACGCCCATTCGAAGAAGAAGTCGATTATGACGGTGCGCGGGTCTTTATCGATCCGATGGCCACGATGTTCCTGGTTGGCGCCGAAATGGACTTCGAAGATGGCGCCCTCAGAAGCGGCTTCACCTTTAATAATCCTAACGAAAAAAGCCGCTGCGGATGTGGTGAAAGCTTCTCGGTCTAAATCTCGTGAGTGTCTATAAAGTTACCTTTATCCATCCTGATGGTCGTGAACAGATGTGCGAAGCCCCGGAAGGGCTCTCGGTCCTTGAGGTTGCGCACCGGAACATGATAGATATTGAAGGTGCCTGCGAAGGCTCGATGGCGTGTTCCACATGTCATGTGATCGTCGGTACGGATTGGTTCGATAAACTGGATGAGGCAGAAGAAGAGGAAGAGGATATGCTCGACCTCACATTCGGCCTTAAGCGAACATCACGCCTTGGTTGTCAAATTCGGATGAGCGCTGATCTTGATGGCCTCGTCGTTCAGCTCCCCAAAGAACACCGCAATATTATGTGATCATCTCACCCCTCTCCCTTGGGAGAGGGCAGCGCGTAGCACCGGTTGAGAAGTCGTTATACAGTATGAATGGCTCGAACCCCCTCATCCAGTCTTTCTCCCGAAGGAGAAGGGGCTCACGTACGTACATTTCTCTTACGATGAGATAGGGGAATACACCTAAACCAGCTTCACCAATTGCTTGCCGACGTTTTTACCTTCCAGCATGCCGATGAACGCGCTCGGTGCATTCTCAATACCTTGCGCAACGGTTTCCCGCGAAATGAGGCGGTTTGCAACAATAAGGTCTTCGATCTCGGCGCGTGCCTCTGGCCAGCGGGCTTTGTGCACATTCAAAACAAAGCCTTCCATGGTCAAAGATTTATCAAAGAAAAGATGCATGTTCTTAACGCCGTAGCTTGCACCTTCTTCGTTATATGCTGACAAAACACCACACACCGGGATGCGGCCGAATTTGTTCATGTTGGCCATCGCGGCATCAAGAACGGCGCCGCCCACATTATCGAAATAGACATCGACACCATCTGGTGATGCGGCACGAATTTGCGCTTCAAGGTCTGGCGCTTTGTAATCGACACAGGCATCAAAGCCGAAATCCTCGACGACAGTTTTACATTTATCAGGACCACCTGCGATGCCGATGGCTTTGCAGTCCATAGCTTTGGCAAGCTGACCCACGGTGCCGCCAACCGATCCCGCAGCGGCTGAAACCAAAACGGTTTCTCCAGCTTTGGCGCGCCCGGTGATCTTTAAGCCAATCCACGCCGTGGTCCCCGTAGACCCGCACGCGCCCAAGTATGCGCTTAATGGCACATCTTGTTTAGGTGTGATGATGAAATCGAGATCGGTGCCATCCGAGACAACATGGGTCTGCCAGCCGAGCCGTCCAACCACATGTGTGCCGACAGGGAAGTCAGCGTTCTTGGTCTCAATGACTTCGCCCAGAACGCGTCCGATCATCAGATCGCCCGGAGCGAGAAAGCGTGGCGCATATGTCCAACCACCGCCCATTAGCATCCGCTGATAAGGATCAAGCGAGAGAAAATAGTTTTTGAGGAGAAATTGTCCATCTTCGATGCCGGGCATTGGCACTGTGACGATATCGAAATTGTCTGGTGTCGGTAAACCTTTGGGTTCGCTTTTGAATAGGACCTGCGTATTGGACATTTTACTTCCTCGTCTCTCGTGTTACGGGACTACAGTGATTATCTTGGGTGTAGAGGGCGGATTTACAAGCCGAACGTTTGGGGCTAGGTCAAAATGGATCAATCATTAAGAACTGCATTGCAAGGTGTGACGACAGCAACGTTAACAACGGTGATGTTAAAGCGCGGTATTCGCACCACTTGGTTAAAAGGCACGATGCCTTATGCAACGGCTGAAAACCGAATTGTGGGCCCGGCCTTCACCATGCGCTTCATTCCAGCTCGCGAAGATCTAGCAACGCCCGAAGCCTGGAAGTCACCAAATTCTACGCGTGCCGCCATCGAAGAAATGTCCGAAGGATGTGTATGTGTCGTCGATGCGCGCGGTATCGACACGGCAGGTGTGTTTGGTGATATCCTTACGCTACGCATGAAAAAACGTGGCGTGACCGGGATGGTGACAGACGGTGTGATGCGGGATTCAGCAGGTGTGAAAGCCACGGATTTACCGATCTGGTGTAGTGGAACAGCCGCGCCAGCTGCGATTGCGACGATGGCTTTTGTGGGCTGGCAGGAACCGATTGGATGCGGCGGTACAGCTGTATTTCCGGGCGATATAATTGTGGCTGATGAAGACGGCGCCGTGGTGATTCCTCAAGCGATTGTCGGTGAGGTCGCTGCACTTGCGACAGAACAGGAAAAGTTTGAAGCCTGGATTGTGGGTGAAGTGGAAAAAGGTTGTAAGCTGCCAGGTTTATATCCACCTGATGATGAGACGCTGGCACGCTACAAAAAGGAACAAGAAGATGGATGATGGTGTAAAACCAAAGATACCGGCACCGTATACTGGACCAAATGTGGTCGGTGGACTGGACGAAATTTTTATTCAAGATGCGTTTACCAATGATGACGAGCGGCTATGGGTGCCATTGGCACCGGATCGCTGGTCACGGCCATTGTGCCTAAATGTGTCGCAGGGCTACTGGGTTCATTTGACCAAAGTTAAAGGGGGTGGGTTCCTGTCACGCCACCGCCATCCGGCACCGGTGCATGGGTTTGTTATCAAAGGCACGTGGCGATACCTCGAACATGATTGGGTCGCAGGGCCGGGCTCATACCTGTTTGAGCCACCAGGTGAAATCCATACGCTGGTTGTTGATGAAGATTGTGACGAGATGATTACGCTGTTCCACAATACGGGTGCGATTATCTATTGCGACGAAGACGGTAAGACAACAGGTACAACGGATGTGTTTGACCGTGTTGAAGCCTGTCGCAAACATTTCATCGATGTGGGTTTGGGCGTGGACTTTGTTGAGCAATTCATCCGCTGACATTGTGTCAGATCGATAAGGGGAACGTGTGATGATGCGGAATGTATTGATACTTGTAGCCGTCGTAGCGGTATTGCTCGGATATCAACTTTATACGCATAAGTCTGAAGTGTCTGAGCGGGCGTTGCAGCCCAAGAACGAACAAATCGTTTCCCAGGGCCAAGCGTTATACATGGCGCATTGCGCAAGCTGTCATGGCGACAACCTTGAAGGACAAGAAAACTGGCGGCAGCGATTGGCCTCAGGACGTTTGCCAGCGCCGCCCCATGATGAAACCGGGCATACCTGGCACCACGATGACGAGGCGCTGTTCAATGTGACGCAGTATGGTCCGCAATACGTTGCCGGCGCAGATTATCAAAGCGACATGCCAAGCTTTGAAGGCGTGATCAGTGATGCCGAGATCGTTGCCGTTTTATCGTTCATCAAGTCTACGTGGCCCGCAAAGGCACAGGCCACCCATGACGAAATCAATCGTCGGTCAGAGATCACACGACAGCAGCAGAATTAATAATTTAAAATGATAGGCGAGCTTAAATAAACGATTTTTCGCAAACAGTAGCTTTGCGCATTCCATCGGGCGTTTGAACCTCGATAATGGTGCCGTCGTCCCAATATTCACGATCAATCATCCCGATAGCGACATTGGTTTCAAAGTCTGGGGACCAGACAGCGGATGTTATCTCACCAATTTCTTTACCATCGACAAATGCTAGCCACATATTGGTGCATAATGGAACTTTGTCGCCGTCGATAGATATGCTACGGATTTGCCGCATGGGCCCTTCCATGGCGACGCGCAGCAAGGCATCACGACCCACGCACCCAATCGCCAGGATTGTGTCACAGAACCTGCCCAAGCCGCACTCATGCGGTGTATTCCTCCAATTCATATCATTGCCGTAAGACAGTAAGCCAGCCTCGACGCGTTCAATAGCGTTCGGGCATCCTGCACGTACATTAAGATCTGCACCCGCTTCCATCAGTGCATCCCACAAAGGCTCACCATATTCGGTGCCGTCGACATAAATCTCATAACCACCTTGTTTGGAATACCCTGACCGGGCAATTGCCATGGATTGGCCTAGAAAGTCATACATTCGAAACTTGAAAAACTTAATGTCGCGGACACTTTCACCAAATACACGCGCCATCAGGTCTTCGGCTTTGGGGCCCTGGATGGCGAGGGGAGAGACATCTGGTTCGTTAACATCGACATCAAGCCTGAAGCCGTACGCAATACCTTGCGCCCAATAAAGCGTGTCGTTGTCAGCAATGGAGATGTAAAATTTCTCTTCGTCAAACTTGAGGGTGACTGGATCATTCAGCATGCCCCCTGTGGCATCGACAATTGGCACGTAATAGCACTGACCAGGTGTCATCGCGCGAAGATCGCGCGGTGTGAGCATTTGCATCAATTTGGCAGCATCAGGCCCTTTGATTTCAATTTGTCGTTCACACGACACATCCCAAATTTGAACATGTTTTTTAAGATGATGATAATCAGCTTCGACGCTTTTGAATACGGTCGGCAAAAGCATATGATTATAGACGGTGTAGGCTTTTACCCCTGCCTCGGTGACGCGGCGTGTAAAGGGTGTGTGGCGCAGGCGGCGCGAAATCGAAAGCAGGGGAGCGTTCATGCAGAAACCTCTTATCCAAAATTACATAAATGAGCACGCCAACGCATTGGCAGCAATTTATCGTGCCTAATTTTTTTTATTGTGGATATCAAAATCGTACCTGCAGATGACGATTTTTTAGAGACGATAATGTGGTTCATTATATGGAAATCTGAAAAAAAATAGCTATTGATCCCAAGGCGAACACGAAAGACTATATCGATCGATGATTTTGAAATGTTATGTAAGGGAAAAATGCAGACCATGAGCACGATAAAAATTGCTGATAGAATGTCTAGAATTCAACAGTCAGCCAGCTCAGTGGCGACGCAAAGGGCACGCTTGTTGCGCGCCGAGGGGCATGATGTTGTGACGTTAAGCGTTGGAGAGCCTGACTTTCCAACCCCTGAACATATTATCGATGCAGCGGCTGCTGGCGCTAAGCGCGGCGAAACGCGGTATACTCATGCAGCTGGAACACCGGCGTTGAAGCAAGCGATTGTTGATAAATTCAAACGCGAAAACGGGCTTGAGTACACATTGGACGAAGTCATGGTCTCAAGCGGTGGCAAGCAAGTGATCTTTGATGCCATCATTTCAACGATTGAAAAAGACGACGAAGTTATCGTACCTGCACCGTATTGGATTTCATATATCGATCATGTGAAGTTCGCAGGCGGCACCCCGGTCGTTGTTGAATGCTCCGAACAAAACGATTTCAAACTAATGCCTGACCAACTCGAAGCGGCCATAACATCTAAGACACGTTGGCTGATTATTAACTCGCCAAGTAACCCGAGCGGTGCTGTTTATAGCGAAGCTGATTTGAAAGCGCTGGGTGAAGTTCTGTTACGCCATCCAAATGTCGCAATCCTCTGCGATGATATCTATGAGCATATTCTTTATGACGGGCATAAATTTGCGACCTTGGCGGCTGCTGAGCCGCGTCTATTTGATCGAACTGTAACCATGAACGGCGTTTCAAAAGCGTATTCAATGACGGGGTGGCGGATCGGATATTGTGGTGGGCCTGTGTATTTGTTGAAAGAAATGACAAAGCTCCAACAGCAAGTGACGGGTAGTAACTCTGCGGTCAGTCAGGCCGCCGCACTTGCTGCGCTCACAGGGCCCCAGGATTTCGTTGCAGAGCGTACACAGAAATTCCAGGACCGCCGGGACCTTGTTGTGTCGATGATCAATCAAGCGAAAGGATTGAGCTGCGATACACCAAAGGGTGCGTTTTACGTATTCCCGAATTGTGCTGAATTGATGGGCAAGAAAACCCCGGACGGCAAAGTCATTGAGAACGATACAGACTTGGTCATGTACTTCTTGGAAATCGAACATGTTGCGGTTGTTCAAGGTGCCGCATACGGGCTATCGCCATTCTTTCGTATATCGTTCGCAACGTCTGACGAAGAACTTATTAAGGGATGTAAGCGGATTCAGCGGGCCTGTGCAGCATTGGTTTAAGTGCGGTGATTGCGTAAAAATTCTTTAAAGGCATCGCAAAGGCGACACGTATTTGTTTGACCGACAGATCGTTCGACATGTCTTGAAAATTGAGGCGGTACTCGTCTTCAAAATGCTCTTTAAGCCAATCTTCAATAGGGCCAATTGCAAAGGATGTTTTGAATGTCAGGCCGCAGGCAAACGTAGTGCGGACACCGTTTTTTCGACGGTCGACGCCCTTAAAGTCTGTCCTTTCTGCTGCAGGCTTTTTATTCTGGCTACCGCCTGCAATGATTTCAAGAATGCCCATCGTTATATATAGATCCAAATTTTATCTCATTGTGCTGATATCATAAGTGAAAACAGCACGTTTTGCTATGATATACCTCAATCGGCCTATGGTAAGCTGATATATCGATCCCGATGTGAAATAACTATTTTGAAACATCGGTTGATTGGTTAACCTCGTACGATGTTCACACTGCATCCAACACTCGAGCGCGACAGTTTGCCTATTGTTGAGGACGATGACCTCGTGCTTCGGCTTATCAATGATGCGCGCTATCCTTGGGTCATTATTGTACCGAAGGTCCCCGATATTCGAGAACTGCACGAATTGAGTGAGCCAATGTTCGACAAAATAATGGCGTTGGTGCGCCATGTTGGTGGCGTCATGACGACAGCGTTCGCTGCTGACAAAATCAATACGGCTGCCATTGGGAATATGGTGCCTCAGCTACATATTCATATCGTCGCACGGCGCGAAGATGATGCAGCTTGGCCTGCGCCCGTTTGGGGTGTGGGTGAGATGCAACCGCTCGAGCAGGGTGAAGTCACACGTCGGGTTTCATGTATCCGAGACGGATTAGGTCTCAGCTATAACAGCCGGCAACAAGACAGTGACGCGTAATCCGCCCCCGTCGCGATTGCTCAGATGAATTTGGCCACCATGCCGAAGGATACTATCTCTGGCGATGGCCATGCCGAGACCAACGCCGCCAGTTTTTGAGCTGCGCGAGCCTTCAAGGTGCACAAAAGGTTCAAACACACGCTCATGTTCAGCTGTTGGAATACCTGGACCATCATCATCAATAATGATTTGGTTGTCATTGTTTTCGGCAGTCGTCAGTGACACGCGGGCATGCTTTCCATAGGTGGCTGCATTCTGAATTAGATTGCTGAATGCGCGGCGTAGCGATGTTGGGCGACACGGATAGACGATGCGCTCATTCGTGATACATGTGGCATCAAGGCCAAGCCCACCAAGATCATCGGTAATTGCCGTCAATAATGCGTTGAGGTCTGAGGGGCGTGTGGGCTCATCAGACGCTTCTTCTCGGGCGAATGCTAATGTTGCTTCGACCATCTGTTGCATCACATGCAGTGTCGCAATCATCTGGTCTCGCGCTTCTTTATTTTTCAACATTTCGGCTCGAAGGCGCAACGATGTAATCGGGGTTCTCAAGTCATGACGGATCGCCGCCAGCATGTTCGTCCTGTCCTGAACGAACTTATGTAACCGATGTTGCATCTCGTTGAATGCATGAATGGTGTCGCGAATATCGGCGGGGCCTTCCGGGGTGAGCGGCGCAACGGTTTCGCTTCGGCCCAGTCTTCCAGCCACCTCGGATAAGCGTTGGAGAGGTTTGGTGATGCGGCGGAGTGCGATGACAACAATCAAACTAATCACCAGCGCGGCAATAAAGAATGTTATCCACCCATCGGGCCTTATCAATTGACGCGGGGGGCGGGTATGAACGGCGGCATTCATCCAGCGGTGATCACTTAGCTCAATGGAAATATATACATTGGCGCGTTTGGCCCGTCTTGGTGCATTTTTAAATGCATGACTGATGCGCCAGGCTTTATTCTCATGGTCGTCATGGGAATCACGGAAATGTTTTCTTATGACGACATGGACGCGTGATGTATCCAGGTCGCCAAGTTCCTCGGTAATCCGCTCAGCGAGTTCATGGGCCCGCTCTAAATTTTCATCTTCGTCATGACCATATGTGGGCTTTGTAATGGAAGACGGTGTATCGGAAATCCATATCTGGACGCGCTTTGAATTTAAGGTATCGGCGACTTTACCTTGTAGCTCTGGAGACGTACTGCGGAGCAAGGCGGCGAACGGATAAATACGTTCGGTTAGAAACCGCGATTCAGCGCCCTTATAGAATGAGCGTGTTTCCCCACGAATGATCAGGGCGCTTATAACTTGTGCACTCAAAAGGGCGACGATTAACAATGCAATCGTCTGGCCCGTCAGATGTCTTGGCCGAAGCTTCAAAAGGATGCGTTTGGCTCAGCTCATATCTCAGCCACGTCAGCAGCCAGAGTGTATCCAACGCCCCATACCGTTTGAATGATTTTAGGTTTCTTTGCGTCGGCTTCAATCTTTTTTCGAAGGTGGCTGATTTGATTGTCGATGCTGCGATCAAACAGGACGGCGTCTCGACCAGCTGTCAGATCCAATAGTTGATCACGACTTAAAACCATATTTGGGCGTTGTAGTAGGATGGTTAAAAGGCGGTATTCCGCCGTCGATAATGAAACGGAAACGCCCTTGGAATCGAGAAGCTCTCGGCGCTGAGTATCAAGTATCCAGTTCGCAAACGTTAAATTCCCTGAAGGCGTTGGTGCAACATCACTGGGTATCGCGTTCGTGTGGCGCAAGACAGCTTTAATGCGCGCGAGCAATTCTCGGGGGTTAAATGGCTTGGTGAGATAATCGTCAGCGCCAACCTCAAGGCCGACAATCCGATCGGTCTCTTCGGCCATCGCCGTTAATAGGATGACCGGTATATCTGTTGTTTTGCGTAAGTGTCGGCAAAGCGAAAGGCCATCTTCGCCAGGCATCATGATGTCAAGGACAATCAGATTTGGCGCTGTGCTTTTGAGCATCTCTCTGAGCGCACTGCCGCCATTTGCACTGGATACCCGCATCCCGTTTTTGCTGAGGTATTTTGCCAATGGCTCGCGAATATCGTCTTCGTCATCTACGACAAGAATATGTGGTGCTTTGTTCATAACCTACTCCATAGACCGCAATGGCCTGCCGTCAGTAGAAGAAAATTGTATCTAAATGTGGCAGTCCATTGTGCGGGGACATTTTGCGACAATTCAACATGGCTGTGACAAAGTTTTTGCCGTTGCGGCGGTTAGGTTCTGTGCATCGTAAACTTACACATGAGGAAGATAATGAAACACAGAACAAAGATACTCTCCACCTTAGGCGTTATTGCTGGCGTTGCCATTGCTGGATTTAGCATGACGTCTATTGCGCATAGTGAATACTATCAGAAATTTGGTGGACACGAGACTGCAGAACGGGGCGACCATGGTAAGCGGCATAAGGGCAAATCGGCCATGAAGATGCTATCGCGTTATGACGAAAATGGTGATCGCGCGATTACGCTGGATGAGGTCATGACGGCCCGCGGCAAACAGTTCAGTAAGTTTGACGTGAACAATGACGGGACACTCGATCTCTCTGAATTCGAAGGCTTATGGATGGCCGAGATGCGTCACCGCATGGTGGATCGCTCAGACATGAAACGTCACAAGAAAGATCACGATTAAACGTGCAGTAAAGCTGAGGACGTTTGGTCAGATCAGACAGGTCTGGCCGGACCGCCTTTTGGTAAACTGATCATGGTGATGAAACGCCGTGGTCCGTCTTGCTTGCTCCCAACTTCCCCGCCATGAGCTTCGACGATGGCTCGAATGAGGGGTAGCCCACGGACCAGGCCGTCTTGTTCCGGTGCACCAATTGGGCGTGGCCCTTGCGGAGTTTTAGTCACAAGAGGGGCTTCGGGTGAGATGACCTGTAATGTCAGGCCGGTGCTCTCATCAAACGAGGTTTCAACGTCAACGGTTTGTCCGCGCCCAGTCGACTCAATCGTTGCAGCAATCAGTTTTCGTATTCCTTGGGTGAGGCGGTCTTCATCTCCAAGAGCGCTGCCTTTAGCGGAACCCCATTTGCGTCGCAGGGTGACGCCGCGTCGGTCAGCATTACCAGCAGCAACGCGGCAAGCGCTATCTACGACGGCTTCCAGGTCTATTTGGGTCAATTGACCCAAGGGGATGTTGACGCCGTACTCGGCCAATGTGGTATCGACCAAATTATTCATCGCGTCTAAAAGATGTGACGCCGCATGACGGATGTCACGGGCGTATTCTGCGTAACCCACAGGATGAACAGGCCCAAGCGTCTCGTCTGCAATCATTTCTGAGAAGCCAACGATAGCCGTCAACGGTGTCCGTAATTCATGACTTAGTTGATTGAGGAGGCCAATCAAAGGCTCTTCCTGGTCATCGGACGTCGACATGCGCGTTAAGGCGCGTTCAGAAGGGGCATCAAAAGGCTGGCCCAGCCGGTCGCCACACTCAGTGACAAACTTTTCGAGTTCATCGGCCACATGCTTGGAAATATCGATGCGACGACGGCGGCCATCAGAGTGATCGCGGACTTTAGCGATCGCATGGCGCCGTTCAAGCTCAGCAAGTCCGGTGATCGCCGTGCCTTTTGAAAGGTCGGTCGCCAGGTAAATATCTGTTACGCTGGGCACAATATTCTGTAAATGGCTCTGCATAAGGAAGTACAAGATGTCCCAAGTCGATCTATTGAACGCATTTGGGTCTTCTGTGATGGAAAGAAGGTTCCGTAATCGGTCTGATATGTCTCTGTGACGATAAAGCTCATACCGCAGAACATGTTCTACGATGCGCGCCCTCTCTTCAGGTTTTTCAGAGGATTTTTCATCTTCAACTAATAAATTCATTGCAAACTCCTCGTCTAGAGATTGCTACAAATAATGCATTACTGAGACAAAATGTAAATAGGTTTAATAATATATCCTATTGGGTTTCATCGCCACGCAGACCTATGTGCATCATGAGACCGACAATAAGACCTTTTATGCGGGGAAGGAACCAAAACGTCAGCACAGCGGTGAGAGGCAGCCAAATCTTCAAGTTCATAGAAATGGACATTGGAGATGATTTTTCGACGATTAAGATCATTGGCACAATAATGTGACCGACGATGAACATCGTTAAGTAAGGAGGAAAGTCATCTGCTCGAATAGCCCCCAACTCGTGATGACATGTGCCACAGGATTCCGGTGTCTTCAGAAAGCTTGCAAACAAGCGTGTTTCACCACATCGAGGGCATTTTTGACGGAAGCCGCGCCAGAGCAATGTTGATAATTTTGGCAGCGCAATGGTCTCGGCAGCGATTGAGTTATTCATGGGATTTCTTCATACAATTTGAAATTGAAGGGATGCGTTAAGGTGTACTGGTAACTCCTGTATGCACTCTATATCCTAGCAAATTCAGCAGGTGAGGTCACATGTTTAATATCTATTTGCCGGTCTACGACATCCTCGCATTTACAGTGTTTATTGTGGGTTGGGTGTCGTATTCAATCTATGCGGATCAAACAGCTAAATCACAGCGTCCGGTTGCTGTGGTCATAGATGACTATCGGTTTCGCTGGATGGAACGCATGCTTGAGCGTGAAAATCGGATGCCTGATGTGAATATTGCCGTATCATTTGTCCGGGTCAGTATGATGTTTGCGTCGACATTCATATTGTTTCTAGCTGGATCGTTGGCTATGCTTGGCCAGGTCGACAATGTCCGCGAGATTATTGCTGGTCTCGCGCATGCACACCCTGCGTCGCGCATACTCATGGAAATTCAGCTTTTCATTCTAATGGCAATATTTGTTTATGCATTTTTCAAATTTATATGGGCTATTCGATTATTCGATAACATGTTGATTTTACTTGGTGCTGCGCCACAAAACATAGATTGCGATGAGACGATCAAGCGTGAGTATCCAAAATACATGGCTCAAGTTGCCAATCGTGCAAACTTTAATCTTAATCGCGGACAGCGGGCTTACATCTTCGGCTTGGGATTGTTACCCTGGTTTTTACATCCACTTTTGCTTGTGGCTTCAACGATTGTTGTCATCGCGGTCCTGTATCGTCGTGATTTCTGCTTGGTTTCACTCTGCGCCCTTGAGGACCTCCGAGCACACCATGAGGTACGTTGAGGCGTCTCACCCCTTGTGATACCGCAAAGAGTGCGTATATTCCGGCCATGATACAGATTGTCCCTCAAAAGCCAGCCAAAGACACGCGCGTTGTTGTTGCGATGTCTGGTGGCGTCGATAGCTCGGTAACGGCCGCATTAATGGCCGAAGCTGGTTTTGATGTCGTTGGCGTGACGCTACAGCTTTATGATCATGGGGAAGCGGTACAAAAGAAGGGTGCCTGCTGCGCCGGTCAGGATATCTACGATGCCAAGCGTGTCGCTGATACCCTGAGCATTCCTCATTATGTGCTGGATTATGAGACCCGTTTCCGTGAAGAGGTAATGGAAGATTTCGCCGATACGTATTTGCGTGGCGAAACGCCAATACCCTGTGTGAAATGCAATCAAACGGTTAAGTTTCGGGACTTGCTTGGCACCGCCAAGGACCTCGGCGCAGAAGCCATGGTTACGGGCCACTATGTGCGCCGCGTTGAAGGTCCTAACGGTGCGGAAATGCATCGTGCACTGGATCATTCCAAAGACCAGAGTTATTTCCTTTTTTCGACGACGCGAGAGCAGCTGGATTTTCTGCGCTTTCCGCTTGGCGATATGGACAAGGCAGAAACCCGCCGTCATGCGCAGCGCTTTGCACTGCCGGTCGCGGAAAAGCCTGAAAGTCAGGATATTTGTTTCGTGCCAAACGGATCTTACGCCCGTGTGGTTGAGCGTTTGCGCCCCGGCGCATGTGATCCCGGTGACGTGGTTGATCTTGAGGGCAATGTCCTCGGTATGCACGATGGCATCATCAATTTCACTGTCGGACAACGTCGTGGCTTAGGCGTCGCCGCCGGCACACCGATGTATGTTGTGAAGATCGAGCCTGATCTAAAGCGTGTCGTCATTGGTCCGAAAGACGCGCTGCTGTGTGAAGCCATTCGGGTCACCGAGATGAACTGGCTTGATCATGCACCGCTCACCGATAAGCTGCGCCGCGTGAAGGTCAAAGTCCGCTCAACGACAGAACCCGTCGATGCAGATATCTATGATGATGGTGACGACATTCACGTGAAGTTCGTTCAGCCACAGGCCGGTGTCGCACCGGGGCAAGCCTGTGTTGCATATGAAGGTGACAAGGTTCTAGGCGGCGGCTGGATCGAGCGCTAGGTATTCCTGTTATTAGGAAGCTATTAGCGGATCACTTAAAGCTGGTGAGTGATACCAATTTTCCATATGTGGCTTGAATATCCAGCGGTAAAATTGCCATTATTCGAGCTGATATCCGCGTCCGATGTTCCGAAGAATCTGTACCCAATATCTACCGAGGTTTTATCATTTAGCGGAAACAATGCTCCGGAGCCGAACTGGTACGCCATAACAAAATCGTCCCCATCTAAGTTTGATGACGAGTTTCGAAGTTCCGTATCTGTAATGTTATGGTAGGCAGTTCCGATACCACCGATTAAATAAGAAGTCGTATGACTAAATAATTTGAACTCAAATCTAGCGTTTGCCAGTAACGATAGAACGGTGACGTCACCAGTAATATTTGTTTCTTCATATTCAGCGGATTGATAAGCCCCTTCAAGTTCAAAACTCAAGCCATTGCCAAATTTGTACCCAAGAGAAGAACTTGTGTAGAACGCTGGAAATGAGAAGTCGGCCCCTCCCACACTTGAACTGTCTGTGTAGGATTGCTGGGGAACTCCAGCCAAGCCAAGTGATGCAGAAATAAGATATCCTGTTGATGGTTCATTAGAGTTTTCTGCACGGTTCTCTATATCTTTATCAATTTTTTCCAGTGCGGCATCTGGAACCTGATAGGTGTTCTGCTCGGCGTCGCGTTGCGGTAGTTCCCCGCCCGGAAGCGGGTCCGGTTGCGGTTGCTGATTTCCCGGCGCCGTCCACTGCCTTGGCGCTTGAGGGCTTGGCGTTTGCGCCTGTTGCTGTCTTTGCGGGCTTGCTGGTTGCTGATAGCGTTGTTGTTGCTGCGGTACAGAATTGAACTGTGCGCGCTCGTATTCTTCAACAGCGCGCTGCATGTTGGCATTGTTTTGCTCAGCCTTCAGCCAGTCGCTTATCGACAACGGGCGTTGCTGTGACAAAGCCTCACCTGAGATACCAACGATGAGCGTAGGCACAAGAACGCTAAGCGCAATAAGTGATTTTGGGGTCAAATGACGGCACATATACAGAACCTTCTGTCTAAGCCGGGCTTTAATCGCTCAGGTCTTCTGACCTAAATCTTTTGGTGCACCGCGACCCGCTTAAGGATCATAGTGGAAAATACGCTTCAAGATATCCGTGAGAGCATTAATATTTGATAAAAGAACATCTATAGTTGTGACGTTGCACGAGCGGCTTCTCCCGCTTCGTCACCCCGGCGAAGGCCGGGGTCCAGCTGCCGAACTGGATTCCGGCCTGCGCCCGAATGACGAGGAGTAGAGATTGTGTAATTAAAAACCACAGGAAAATGAAAAGGAATGCCACATTAGCGAAATCAAGCCCCGAGCTCGGACAACTTTTCCGCAGCTTTCTGTGCTTCCTGTTGTCGCGCCCACATATCCGCGTAGACGCCCTCCACACTCAAAAGGTCGGTATGTGTGCCACGCTCAACAATTTCGCCTGCCTGTAAAACCAGAATTTCATCAGAATCAATGATGGTGGATAACCGATGCGCAATCGACAGCGAGGTGCGGTTCTGTGAGACATCTTTGAACGAGTTGAGAATGTCCTGTTCAGTACGGCTATCCAATGCAGATGTTGCCTCATCAAACACCAGAATGCGTGGGTTCTTGAGGATCGTGCGAGCAATGGCAACGCGTTGTTTCTCACCGCCCGAGAGCTTGAGTCCACGTTCACCGACTTTAGCCTGATAGCCGTCTGGTAAACTCATGATGAAATCATGAATACGTGCAAGTTTGGCGGCGTCTTCGATGTCTGCCGGTGACGCGGTCGGGTCACCATAGGCGATGTTGTAATAAATGGTGTCGTTAAACAGGACGGTATCTTGCGGCACGATCCCTATGGCTGCGCGCAGGGACTGCTGTGTCACGTCTCGGATGTTGGCGTCATCGATGGTGACGGTCCCTTCGTTGACGTCGTAGAACCGGTATAAAATACGCGAGATCGTTGATTTGCCGGACCCAGACGGACCGACCAGCGCAACCTTGTGACCAGCCGGGACCTCGAACGAAATGTTTTTTAATATCTGGCGGCGGGGATCATACGCAAAAGACACGTCTTTAAACGAGATCGCGCCGGGGCCTTCCAGAAGGGGCTTTGCGTTATCATGGTCTGCGATGTCCGAAGTTTCGCGGAGCAACTCGAACATCGCCTCCATATCGGTCAGAGAGCGTTTGATCTCGCGGTAGACAAAGCCCAGGAAGTTTAGCGGCATAAAGACCTGGATCAGATACGAATTCACCAAAACAAAATCACCGATGGTCATCGTGCCGTCGGCGACCCCATGTCCGGCCATGATCATGGCGACGGTTACACCTGAGGTAATAATGATGCCTTGACCGATGTTCATCAGCGCAAGCGATGTGCCGCTTTTGATGGCGGCGCGCTCATAGGACTGCAAGGCGCTATCGAAGCGTTTGGCCTCGTGATCTTCATTGCCGAAATACTTAACGGTCTCGAAGTTCAGTAAGCTATCAATGGCTTTGGTATTCGCTTCGCTATCCATCTCGTTCATGGTGCGGCGAAATTTAAGGCGCCATTCTGTCACCAGTAACGTCCAGATGATAAAGATCAGCAAGATCACTAACGTCAGCGCAGCGTATTTCACCCCATACAAATGCCAGAGAATGCCGCACACCAGGGTGATCTCGAGGATTGTGGGTAAAACGTTGAATAACATAAAACGCAGTAAGAATTCGATGCCTTTGGTGCCACGCTCAACAGCGCGACTGATGCCACCGGTTTTCCGTTCGAGATGGAACCTGAGCGACAAATGATGCAGATGGCGGAAGGTTTTGAGGCCTGCCAGGCGAATCGCACGCTGGGCAACACGCGTGAATACGGCATCGCGAAGTTCGCCAAATGCCTGTGCGAGGACCCGACAAAGCCCATATCCGATCAATAAAGCGATAGGAACTGCTATAATTGCATTTGTTGTGTCGGCACCCGTAAGGCTGTCGACAGCTTCTTTGTAGAATATAGGGACTGATACGTTCGTTGCTTTCGCAGCGATTAATAAAATTATCGCGATAACAACGCGCACGCGAAGACCTGCCTCACCTTTTGGCCAGAGGTAAGGGAGCAGGGTTTTCAGGGTATTCCATTCATCCTTGGGCCCCGAAGGCCCTGGACCGGGTTCACGGCTGCGCATGGTGTTCTCGCGTTGCAGTTTAAGCTCCCTTTATATAGGGTGCGCGGGCTTAAAGGCCAACGAAAGTAAGATTTGGCCATGGATAACCACACCTCCCTTATCTACACATATTTAGCTTTCTAAACCTGATAGCTGGAATTTTCTGAGATATGGGTGTGATGAATATTTGGAAATATACATTTCTAAATCTAACCCAAAGATGTTGTTGATTTCATTGGAGGTTATTTTTCAAGTCTTCAATCGTATCCAATTACAGACTTAGTTATATTTGCGATGTAGGAAATATAAACATGAGGGTGGCAGATATGGCTAAAGCGAAGGTGCTTACTAAAGACGAGATGAAGCGTGTAGAGAAGATAATTGCTGCTGATAGTAATGCCACACGCAACATGCTTGCATTTAAGCTCAGCGTATTAGGTGGCATGCGAGTAGGAGAAGTTGCTGCACTTACAGTAGGGCAAGTGCGTGGCTTGGATGGAAAGGCTGTTGCTGTCATCAACTTAAGCAAAGAGCAAACTAAGGGGCATAAAGCACGTAGAGTGTTTTTGAGCGATGAGCTGCAAACAGCTGTTACCAAGTTCCTTGTTGCACAAAGAAATGTTAATGATAACGCTGCACTCATACGCAGCACTAAGACATTAAAGCATTTTACTCCAAACACGCTGTGTACGTTATTTAAATCCATCTACAGAAAGAGTGGGATTAGCACTAGCTCACACAGTGGTAGACGCACATTTGCTACTGTGAAGAACGCCAACGGTGTTGGTATGGCAACCATACAGAAGCTGATGGGACACAAGAATATTCAAACCACTGCACTGTATTGCGATGTAAGTGATGAACAACTTGCTAATGCTGCTAACGTTTTTTGAGGCGTTCGCTGACAGCTTCATAGCTGTCGCCCAATAGCTCGCAGACTGCTGTGCGTTTCTCTAACACAGCCAATTTGCAGTCTCGTAGCTGCTTACTGTTAGCCAGGTTTTTACTCACCCAACTCAAATGTTTGATTTCGCGTTCAGCTTGTTTGAACATTGCGTGTTTGCCTCGTTTCGCCATATACACATTTTAGTGTCAGTCTTTTAGGAAGTCATTCTGTGAGACAATATTCAACTGACCTCAATTTTTTAATCAAGGTAGCCTTGGCGAACTTATCCCTTGCCAGCTTCTCACTTAGCCGCGCTTAGATTGCAGACGCCTATGAGCTAAGTAAGTTGCTTAACTACTCCGTAAGATCAGAAGCGACTAGTTTCTTCGTGCCCTCAAGCTGGCTTTGATAAAAGTCCTCAATATCAGAGCCTGTGTCTAAGCCCCAATCTTTGGCCGCGTTGAAGATATTTTCTTTTGCCTTTCTAGTGACTACACGGCTTGACGACCGCACCACTGCGGCAGTCACGATTGGCAAAGGCCACCTGGAAAAGCCGCGCAGTAATAAGCAGCTGCGCCAAGGATGGCCATCACCTCTCTGACGGATTTATGTCCCACCCATTCTTGCTCAGGATAGAAGCTCTTCCAGAGGTCTAGAAATGTGACCAGTCCATCATCTGACTGTCTCGCGAGGTCAACGATCTTTAGAGCAGCGTCACGTCCATTGTAGGCTTTTCCCAATCGCCGCTGTATCTCAAGGTGAACCTCTGCCAGCGAGTATATCCCTCCCTCAGTCTTCTCTAAACGTTTGTAGTTATTGACCAAATTTTTAAGCTGTTCATCTGTTTTATCTTGAATGCCCATTTTGCCTCTCAATCCGCAAACGCAACCACACTGTGACTATCCAGGAAATATTCCTTCCTCCACACCTTTGATGAGCTTATCAGCAAGATTGATATAGCGCACGGCAATGGTGTTCATGCTCTGCTTGTCGCGCCAAACCCAATCCGTGCGCAAGTCCTCCTCAGATAACTGTCGCCCCTTGTCCAGCTGGTTGCAGAGCTGCCAGCGCTTGAGTTTAGGCTCAGCCTTGGCGAGATCCCAATAGGCGAATGCTGACCGCATGGCTTGGACGTTGAACTTGCGAGCTATAGGGTAAAGCGCACGGCTCTTGCGTTTACGTCGTGAGCCGTTTGCCTCACGCACGATCTCGCCCACATAGCGTTTCACGTGCCTCAGCGTGTACTGACGCGGAATGGCGATGACCAACTGGTCTTCACGATCCCAGCTCCCACCCCAAGCGGCAATGTCGCTGGGTGACAGCTCTGCGACATGCTCAGATAAAATGGGCTCAGCGAACAGATAACGACCTCGCTGTTCTCCATCCACTCGCTGGTTCCACCAGCTACGAAAGTCGTTTGAAACGACATCGCCAAAATCTTCATACAGCTTGGTCATGCCCCTGCCGCCGTTTCTACACGCACGCTGATAGCGCGAGCTACGCCTCAACGCCTCATACCACCAGTAATAAATGCTGTCTGCGAAGGGGTAGACGCCCCGTGCGCCTGTCTTGGGTGTACGGAACAAGGGGTGATTGTCCCCCATGAAGTGACGCAGAGCCATTTTGAGCCTCAATTGATAACAGTTTATATGGTCATATTACTCAACCATCATGTTTCAAAAAAATCCTTGGTACAATGCACGTGTTGATTGGGAATGCCCCCAACGACAAACATAAACAGCGCCAGAATAGAACCTTAGGCGCAAACACAAGGAAACTGAAATATGCGTAACTTCATCATAAAAAACTTCGTTGGCGAACTGATCTCAGAGCGTGAAAACTGGGAAAACGATGCTTATCGTAAGAGCAACGATCAGCTCTATGCACTACTCGCCAAGTGCCTGGTCCTCTATGAGGACTATGCAGCGGACAAGACCAAGAAGGTCTGGAAAGAGGAGTTCCTCAAGGTCGCTGCCCCATACGGCATCACCAAGCTCAAGGGTAATCTGGTCCGTCCCATCGTGCGTGTCGTCTTTGGCGACAGCGATATGTGCCGCAAGCGAGTTTCAACTTACGGCAAGGTCCTTGAAGCCGCGCTGATCAGCAAGGTCACCAGCGACAAGCTGCCTGAATGGATCAAGTCACAGGGTGGTGTTCAGGAAATCAGTCGCCCTGTTAAAGCGGGCAAGGTCAGTGCAGAGGACAAGCAGACGCTGGTCAATAGCACACTCAAGACCCGTGTGCAGCTTGATAACAAGAAGCTGCGTGACCTTTTTGATATCGCGGAGGTAGGCGAACTCCGTCTCATGCTGGTGGAGCGTGAAGATAGCGGCACGGTGTCCGTAAAGGCACTGGTCAACAGCGAGACGGTGATCAAATCCGCTCTCACCTCGCTCTACACCGTCTCTGCCAATGCGCAGGAAAAGAAGGCCGTTGAGAAGCGCACCAAGTCCGCGTCTCACCAGATGCTGAACGCTGCAAAGAAAGCTGCCTGAGCAAACAGCTTACTGGGACACAGGGGCGATATGCCCCTGTCCCTCGCCTTAATCATCTCACTAACAGGAGTTTCACAATGGATCTTACCCCTACCAGACTTGAGGAGTTCGTCTTTGAAGACGATGCGACCCTTGAGGTTCTGCAAAATGTCGTTGCAAACGACAATCTGCTTCCAGCTGCTCGCGTAGGCGTACTGCTCTATGGCGGTTATGGCACGGGCAAAACCACACTGGCTCGCCTGCTGCCTGACCTAATAGAGCGAAGGAGGACTGGAATCAGCGATGCTGAATCTGGCTACGAGTTTGTCGCCTGTGCCAGCTTGGATGGTGACGCTGCCATCAAACGTCTGAGATCTATCTCGCAGCTTGTATCCCTAGCTAAAAGTGATCTCAAATATTTTGTTTTGGATGAGTTCGACGTTCTGACAGCCAAAGCTCAGGCGAACTTCAAGGCACTGATGAGTGCCACGAAGAGGTCCGTCTTCATTCTCACAACCAACAACCTGCATGAAATTGACAGAGGCGTTCATGACAGATGTTGGGGTATCTCCATGAATGCGGCGAGCGATGAACGCTGGCTTCCAGCAGCGCATCAGATGCTACAAAAATTGGGCGTCAGCGACGTCACGGACGAAGCGGCGATAGGTGTTCTCGCGACGTGTACAGACAAGAGCGCACGGCAAATCGTTTCTGCTCTTCAACTGATGGCAGCACTACGTTCGCAAAACGCTGCTTAACGAACATTTAAAATTTTAGGTAAATAAGGCGCTCAGGGTTTTCTTGGGCGCTTTTTTTACCTATTAAATCGTTTGAATTCCTCAAGTGCTTTTTCTTCGTCCCAAATACTACTTTTCGTTACATCGTTGGAATAATAGTCCCATTCTTATCCCTAACAAAATCAGCCATCGCTGTGCGTCGCATCTGTTCCTCGTTTAAATGCCAGTAGGTCTCTTCAACTTGCTTGAAATATTAGCGCTCTGATGCGTGCGTTTTTGACTTCTCAAGGCACTAATTTAGGCGCAATATTAGGCTCAAATTTTGTCTAATGCTCGCTCACGGAGCTCATCATTATGAACTTTTATAAACCTGTCTTAGCACTTATCGTTGCATCCTTTGTGTTGGCCCACTCTGTGGTTCATGCAGAGCCCATTTATCACGAAATCAGCTACCCAGAGGGTAACGGTCCATTTCCTGTTGTTATTGTGCTGCATACCAGTGGAGGCTTCAGAACCGTAAAGACACAGATTTCAAAATACACAAATGCTGGATATGCCGTTTATGCGCCAGATTTCTTTAGACGACACGGCATATCAAAATCTAATCGTTTTGAGACGTGGACCACATATAGGACGGCGATAGCAGCAGAGCTTTTAGAGCTGATTAATGCAATCAAAAAAAACCCCAAAGCGGATGCAAAAAATATCTTTGCTGTTGGCTTTTCTAACGGAGGCTACTGGGCAAGTTTTCTAGCGGCTCGTAAGTATGTGAATGCTGGAGCGTCACATTATGGCGTTTGGAGTTGGCCTCCATCCGCTGGATGGAAAGGCTACCCAGCTGACTATTTTGACAGCGATAGTAACCCTGTTCTGGCAATTCATGGCGACAACGATAGCGTTCAGAAGCCCCGTTTTGTATATGATCAGTTAGATATTGTTCAAGGCAAAAGCTCTAAGTTCAAAAAGCATATTTTTAGTGACGCGGGACACAGTTGGGATTGCCAGCCGTGTCGCAAGGATGGCTATGACGAGGAATCCACTAGACAAGCTCTAAAAATGACTCTGGAGCTTTTTGAAGAAAATAAACGCTAATCCCTGACCCTTAGATGTCAGCACCCATTAATCTGTTACATCGTTGGAATAATAGTCCCATTCTTATCCCTAACAAAATCAGCCATCGCTGTGCGTCGCATCTGTTCCTCGTTTAAATGCCAATATGTTTCTTCAACTTGCTTTAAGCTTGTGCCAGTCATTTTGGCAACCTCTTGTAGCTGCAACCCACTTTGCACTCTGTTGGTTATTGCGAAATGTCTAAAGCTATAGGGCACAAGCTGTGTTTTTCTGTCTTCAGCAATGTCAGCGATCGCCATTATGCGTCTGAAATGCTTGTGAAGTGAAGAGCGTGGATAACGAGAAGTTCCATCCTTGCTAAAGATGATACCATTTTTGTGAGAGCAGTGTTCTTTCCAACGCTTGTAGTATTCACCACCTCTGTGCATGAAGACACGAAACTTACCCACTTTTGACGTGGCTGCTTGAACAGACACTTTGGCAATACTCTTGTCAGCAATCGTCTCTATCTCTGTGTTTTCCCATGTCAGCTGTGCAAGCTCACCACTTCTCATGCCACTGTTTGCAGCTACGAGAAAATAGTGACGAGTAAGCTGTCTGTAATACAGCTCCTCGTCATCAACTTCCTCTCTCACATAGCTACGCATGGCAGTGACAAATGCCATGTATTCCTCAGCCGTAAATGTCTGTCGCCTTACTTTTTCAACATCCACAGTGGGCTTTTTGTATTTGGGTAGATGGAAGTGACGGAACTTCCCCATTTTCTTTTCGTCATACAAGTAAGCTAAGCATGCGTTGATGGTGCTCATCTCATTGTTCACAGTGGTGTCAGCAATCTTCTTTCTCGTGTTTCTGCACCATTGTGGATATGCAAGCAGCTGTGCTTCATCTAACTCGCTTAGCTTTGTTTCTCTGCCAGCGAAATCCAAGAAGTGGGTGAGGTGGGTTTTAATCGTTTCCAAGCGTCCAGCCACAATGCCTTGTTGGCTTGGGTTGTCTCTAACTTCTGTTGCTCTGTAATCAGTATAAGTTTGGACAGCTTCTTTTAGGGTGACAGTGAAGTATTTTACGCCAGTCTCAATGTGAGCATGCAACTCCAAATACATGGCTTGCCCACGTTCAATAGCTGTCTCTCTGATTTTAGTATTGAGGCTCTTTTGCACATATTTGTTGTCTGCAGTCAGCCACACACGAAACTGCCAATATTCGCCACGTTTATAGACAACAGCTCCATTCCTATTTTCAAAGATTGGAACTTCGTCATCGCTGAAATATCGCTTCTTCGCCATAGCCCTCTAACTCAAACTTTTGATTAGCTGTGCACTATGAACAACAATAGTGCACAAGATGTCCAAGTTCTTGTCTAAAAGCTAAAAGCTGATGTTAGTGAAGTCAATGGGTTAGGGGAACGTGTCTAGGTAATGTCTAAGTCGTAGTATTGTTTAATATCAATGACTTAAGTCCATTATTTTACTCCCACTCGATCGTGCCAGGTGGCTTCGATGTGACGTCATAGACAACGCGGTTGATGCCTTTGACTTCATTGATGATCCGCGTTGAAACCCGGCCTAAGAACTCATGATCAAAGGGGTAGTAATCGGCTGTCATGCCGTCCGTAGACGTGACGGCGCGGAGCGCGCAGACAAAATCGTATGTGCGGGCATCACCCATGACACCAACGGTCTGAACAGGCAGCAATACGGCAAAGGCCTGCCAGATCACATCGTAAAGACCGGCTTTGCGGATTTCATCCAGATACACAACATCAGCGGCGCGGAGGATATCCAGACGGTCTTTGGTGATGACGCCTGGGATACGTATGGCCAGTCCTGGTCCTGGGAACGGATGACGTCCGACGAAGTTATCGGGGAGCCCAAGCTCGCGACCTAAGTCACGGACTTCGTCTTTAAACAGCTCGCGCAAAGGTTCGACCAGCTGCATGTTCATGCGCTCAGGAAGGCCGCCCACATTATGATGTGATTTGATCGTTACACTTGGACCGCCCGTAAATGATACGGATTCAATGACGTCAGGGTAAAGTGTACCCTGCGCCAGGAAGTCAGCCCCACCAACGTTTTTAGCTTCTTCATCGAAGACATCAATGAACAAACGGCCAATGGTTTTGCGTTTGAGTTCTGGATCAGAAATACCCTCAAGCTCGCCTAAGAATAGGTCTTCAACGTTCTTGTGAACCAGCGGAATATTATAGTGATCGCGGAACAGTGAAACGACTTCATCAGCTTCATTGGTGCGCATCAGGCCATGGTCAACAAACACACATGTCAGTTGATCGCCAATTGCTTCGTGTAGCAGAACTGCGACGACGGAGCTATCAACACCACCGGACAGGCCACAAATGACACGTCCTGATCCAACTTGATCGCGGATTTTCTGAATAGCTTCATCTTTAAATGATGCCATCGTCCAGTCGCCGGATGCGCCACAGATCGCATGGGTAAAGTTCTTGAGAAGCTTTGCGCCGTCGGGTGTATGCATGACTTCTGGATGGAACTGCACGCCATAGAGTTTGCGCGCGTCATCAGCGATGATGGCGAATGGTGAGCCGTCAGAGGTGCCGACAACTTCAAAGCCATCGGGGATTGCGTCGATGCGGTCGCCATGGCTCATCCATACTTGATGTTTTTCGCCCGGCTTCCAGATACCTTCGAACAAGCAGCAGTCAGCTTTGATTTCAACAAATGCACGCCCGAACTCACGGTAGGTCGAGGCCTGCACTTGGCCACCCATTTGCTGGACCATGGTTTGTTCGCCGTAACAAATACCGAACACAGGCACGCCCAGATCAAATACTGCATCATGCGCACGGGGCGTTGTCGCCTCGTGAACGCTGGCTGGGCCACCGGACAGAATTATACCCTTGGGCGCGTAAGCCTTAAGAGTGTCTTCCGTGATAGCATTGAAGGGATGAATTTCGCAGTAAACGCCGGATTCTCGAACTCGACGCGCGATGAGCTGTGTCACCTGCGAGCCAAAATCGATGATCAGAATGCGGTCGTGATTGGCTGTAATGTTGGTCATAAAGTCTGATACTGGATTGGCTCGGAAAAGGAAAGGGGAGATGGTTGATCGTTTGTTAACCATTTCGACATGGAATCGCCGCAGACTATCGATTCGCAGCAGGAGAACGCGGACGTGCGCATGAAACTAAGATATTCAAAGGCCCTGATGCCCTTGTCGTTAACGGCGTTGATGGCCGTAATGGTGGCGAGCGGCATTGATGCACACGCGCAAACAACAGATGAAGCGGCCGTCCAAGTCGACGCGTTTCCAAAGGTACGAATCACCAAACGTGACTGCAGGCGACTTGTGAGACATTATGCCAGCGCCGACGTTGCGTATAAACCGGGCGTCGATGTGCGGGGCAATCCTGTTGTTGATGCCGATGTGAATGATGGCTTCGCAGTTCCATTGCCAGATGTTTATGAATTCAACGTGACCAAAGATCTGAGTGCGTATTTGGACGGACCCGAGGACCAGTTGGCGGCAGATAAAGCGGCGGCGATTGCGGCGGAGCGGTCTGTTACTGCGACAGATGCAGCCGTTTCTTCGGCCGCGCTCTCTTTAAGCGGCGCACAAACCGTCTCGGATACAGCTGCGACGGCGGCTAAAGCGGCGCAAACCGCTGCTGATGCGGCCCCAAATAATGCTGCGTTGGCAACAGCTGCTACAACAGCGCAAGCCACGGCGAAAACGGCTGTGGCTGGATTGGCGCAAATGCAATCTGCTTATGATGCAACACAAACAGCGGCGGCGTCTGATGATGTTTCAGGCGCGCTGACGAATGCTCAAGCGATATTGGCAGCTGCGAAGGCCACTGGATATACGCAAAACGCGACCGCAAGCACCGCGAGCACGACGGCAACACAAGCTGCATCGGATTCAACGTCCGCTGATACAGCGGCTCTGAATGCCGCAGAGGTTGTTGCTAAAAGTGAAGGCATCACGCTCAACGTTGGGACGGTTCGGTTTGATATTAAAACTGGTGCCATGACATTTAATGGTCAGCCATTGACCAATGCATCTGAGGCAGAATTGGCAGCGCATTGTCAGGCGATGATGTCTGCTAAGTGACAAGGGACTACGTTCGTCTCAGCCCTGGTCGATAGGTTTTCAAAAAAAATCATGGAAATTGCCAAAACTGTACACACATAAAGTGATGATGCATAAGAACGTCCCCCTTGTTGTTGATGCAACGTTAGTATTCAGGCGGGGATTTGCGAAATCAGAATATGCCGCTAATCTAGTGGTTCAATCCTAGAAGATTTGTCTTTGAGCCTTTGGAGGGCACAATCCATGAGTGAAGCTGCACACCGCCACGACGACTGGTCGCGGGCGCTGTTTACACAACTAAAGGACGCGGGTGTCCGATTATTTAGTTTTATTCCGGATGCTGGTAATGCACGGATTTCTGAGATGGCATACGACGATAATGAGACTCGTTGCGTCCTGCTGACAACCGAAGAAGAAGGCATCGCTCTTGCGGCGGGTGCCGATCTCGTTGGCGAGAAGTCAGTTGTTATGATGCAGTCATCTGGCGTCGGAAACTGTCCGAACTTTCTCTCGTTTGTTAAGGGCGGCAATTTCCCAATCTTATTGCTGGTTTCAATGCGGGGTGATTTCGGCGAGCAGAACCCATGGCAGTACCCAATGGGCCAGGCAGTTGAGCCGATCCTTGACGCGATGGGTGTGCTGACATTCCGGGTTGATAAGAAAGAAGACCTGGAAGAAGTGGCAAGCGCTGCGATCAACTCAGCCTTTAAGGGAGGCAACGCTGCCGCTCTTATTTTGAGCCAACAATTTTTGGGCGCGAAAGCGTTTTAAGGAGAACATGATATGACCGAAGTAACCTTAAACCGCGTTGGCGCGCTTCCACAGATTTTCCCAAACCCGGATGATTATTTGTTCGTAACCGGCCTGGCCGGACCTGCACGTGATGCCGCGCACCTGACAAATGACGGTGTAAACATGTTTACGATGGCGGGCTGTATGGGTGCTGCTACAACGATGGGTCTGGGTGTGGCGCTTAGCGCACCGGACCGCCAAGTCGTTGTGATTGCCGGAGACGGTGAGCTGATGATGAACATGGGCTCGTTGGCGACAGTGGCCACCGAGTCACCGCAAAATCTGACGATTGTATGTATCGATAATGGTGGGCACGGCGAAACCGGTGGTCAGCCCGGCCACACATCACGACGCACAAACCTGGCCAAGATTGCTGATGGTGCCGGGATTGAAAACATTCTGACGGTCGGCAGCGAAGACGGCCTAAAGGATGCCGCCGCATTCGTAAAATCCGGCACTGGGCCAAGATTCCTCTGGCTCCGCGTCCTTGTGGGCGAACCAACATCGTTCAAACGCAACATGAACCCACTGGAATGCCGCATGCGGTTCCGAATGGCTTATTTAGGCGCTTAACACTCAAAGCCTAAGCTAAATCTCGACCGTCATCCTCGCGTATGTGGGGACCCAGTTCTTAATCTTTGATGGACTAGGTTCCCACTTTCGCGGGAATGACGGTTTTCATTAATGGATAGGGGCCCCTCACCTAACCTCTCCCAAGAGAGAGGGATGTTTGTACGTGAGTTCCTTCTCCCATTGGGAGAAGGACAGGATGAGGGGCGTGACGTCCAGAAAAGAAAAGGGCGGCGGATCATCATCCGCCGCCTTTTATATTTTGGTCGTCTAAAGAAAGCTTAGTCGTCGTCGCCAGCGGCTGCGACTTTCTTTGCTTCATCTTTGTAGTTTTCTTTGTAGAGTTCTGAACCTTCGTCGACGAACTTCTTAGACATTTCGTCCATACCTTCCTTGGCGTAATCACGTACCAGGTTGGTGATCTCCATCGCGCAGAACTTTGGTCCACACATAGAGCAGAAGTGTGCTGTCTTATGCGCTTCTTTTGGCATGGTCTGGTCGTGGAAGTCACGCGCACGATCCGGGTCGAGGCCGAGGTTGAACTGATCTTCCCAACGGAACTCAAAGCGGGCAAGGCTAAGCGCATCATCGCGTGCCGCAGCACCCGGATGACCTTTTGCCAAGTCTGCAGCGTGAGCCGCGATCTTATAAGTGATCACGCCTTCTTTCACGTCGTTACGATCAGGTAAACCCAAATGCTCTTTCGGAGTCACATAGCAAAGCATTGCTGTGCCGTACCAGCCAATCATCGCAGCACCAATGCCAGATGTAATGTGATCATAGCCAGGTGCGATGTCTGTGACGAGCGGTCCTAATGTGTAGAACGGCGCTTCACCGCAAACTTTAAGTTGCTTGTCCATGTTGATTTTGATCTTGTGCATTGGCACGTGGCCAGGGCCTTCGATCATAACCTGACAGCCTTTTTCCCAACCGACCTGGGTCAGTTCACCAAGGGTCTCGAGTTCCGCAAACTGGGCTGCATCGTTGGCATCAGCGCCTGAGCCCGGGCGGAAACCGTCGCCGAGTGAGAATGATACATCGTAGGCGGCCATGATTTCGCAAATCTCGTCAAACTTCTCGTAGAGGAAGCTTTCCTTGTGATGTGCGAGACACCACTGAGAGATGATCGATCCACCACGGCTGACGATACCTGTGACACGCTCAGCAGTGAGGTGAATGTGACGAAGGCGGATGCCGGCGTGAATGGTGAAGTAATCAACGCCTTGCTCGGCCTGTTCAATCAGTGTGTCGCGATAGATTTCCCATGTCAGGTCTTCAGCGCGGTCAACTTTTTCCAGTGCCTGGTAAATCGGCACGGTACCAATTGGCACAGGTGAGTTACGCATGATCCATTCGCGGATATTGTGAATATTACGACCTGTTGAAAGGTCCATAACATTGTCAGCACCCCAGCGAATAGCCCACACCATCTTGTCGACTTCGTCGGCGACGGATGATGTTACGGCTGAGTTGCCGATGTTGGCGTTGATTTTGACAAGGAAGTTCCGGCCAATCGCCATCGGCTCAGCTTCTGAGTGGTTGATGTTGCTCGGGATGATGGCACGGCCACGGCCGACTTCATCACGCACAAATTCAGGTGTCACAACGTCCGGGATTTCTGCACCCCAGCGCTCAGCTTCTGCTTTAAGCTTAGCGGCTTCTTCAGGTGAGATATCACGTAGCATGTTTTCGCGGATCGCAACGAATTCCATTTCTGCAGTGATGATGCCCTGGCGCGCGTAAGCGAGTTGAGAAATCGACTTAACACCTTCTTTGGCGCGGCGTGGCTGATTGCGGACTGGAAACTCAGGGACGAGTTTATCTGCACCAATGTTGCCATTGTCTTCAGGCTTCACATGACGGCCTTCGTAGATTTCAGTGTCGCCACGTGCGTCGATCCAGCTTTCGCGAATACGCGGCAGGCCTTTTTCGATATCGATTTCAGCAGCTGTATCGGTATAGATACCAGATGTATCATAAACCGTAAGAGGCTCTTGCTTGGCGCTCTCGTGGACATGAATTTTACGCATCGGAACACCGACGCCGTTTAATATCTCGCTGCCGTGAATATAAACTTTTTCAGAGGCGGGAAGGGGGCCGTGAGTTACATCGGCGTTAGCGGGCTTGCGAATAACGTTCATCGTTGGATCCTCTCCATTAAATTACGAAGATCCGGGATGGAGTGGGGGGTTGGAAGAACGAGATTATACCGCTCTGGTTCCGATCCCTACGCCGGTTTGATCCGGATCAGGTTCAACGGGTCACCACAATGCCATCAGACGATACCAATGGCGGTAGTATCTCAGCCCTCATATCTAGGGCCCCCCGCGGAACAAATTACGCTGGGATCATGATGGTTGATAAGTCTTTGGTCAAGGGGCGCGCACAGGGATCGCCATGAATTTAGGGGATAACATATAAAACGAACGAAAATTACGCGGGCAATGATAAGAACGCTGGAAAACGGAGATGATGCTAAGCTGCTGCGGTTTCTTTCTGGGACTCTTCGGCAACAGGTGCGGGCGCAATGCCAGCCCCTAAATTCGCATCCTCAATCACTTCGTTGCCCCATTCTTTGAGAATATCGCTTTGTGTCTTCCGCCGTTGTTGTAAGCGACGTTCAGCCATGACTTGAATAAATGATGCGATCACAGGCGGAAGTGAGAGATAAAGCATCCACCCCATGCATGCACCGCCATACATCACAGCCAGCACGAATACATCGGTGAGTTGGGAAGAAGCCATCTCGAGGCTGTGATCTTCCGTCCATAATTCGAGCAAATACGGGAACACGCCGCAAAGGTTCAAGCCGCCAACACAAAACGTCGCTGAACGCTCTTCCGTGCGATCGACAATGAAGGCGACCATGCCCGGTAGCATACCGAAAGCGATAACCATCACAGTCGGGAGCGCTGCCATCAACAGCAGAACCAATATGAGCAAACCCCAGACGATTGATTTTACGTTCATGCCATCCTCACAACATCTCTGTGATGAACATGATTGTCATCGCAATCATTGTTGTAATGATTGAGATCGTTGCAGCAGCTTTTTGGCCGATCTTTTCAGCCTTTTCTGTTAGCTCGGAACCTGTGCCTTCAATATTTTCAATCTCATGTGCGGAGATCGCGTATTCCTCGACAGCATCAGCATAACCGTTTTGGTCTTCTTGGCGCTTCTCGGCATTATCGATCAGATCGAACATATCCGGGAGGCTGCCTTTACGCACAAGTTTTGGAATTTCACGTTTGATTTCACGTCGCGTCGTGCGGCTATGATACCCGTTAATTGCCGGGCCTAATAGACCCCCGATCCAACTTGCCAAACCGTATACAGGTTCAGCTTTGAGCTTCCATTGCAAAAAGGCGAGTAAGCTCAGCATGCCGATGACAGAGGTGCTTTCCTTTTGTGCGGTGAGGGCTTTCAGATGTGGGAGGATATCTTCATTAAAGCGCGCTGCGATAAAGGCGGTTACGTGCCGATCTGTTGGCTTTGATTTTCCCTCTACCTGGCCTGCCGCATGGTCGAGTGCCGGCAGAAGGTCCTCAATAAAGATAATGCCATCATCACTGATGTGGGAGCTTTGACATGCAAGACCTTGATTGAGCTCATACAGAGCACGTTCAAGACCTTGGCCAGCAACGTTGTTGGTAAGCCAGGCCTTAACCTGTGCAAAGACACTCGCGGCTTCGACGGTATCCATAAACACGGCACGATCACTCGTCCAAAACTGATAGATATCGCGCAGAACGATCTCGGTCAGAATTTGAACGTTTCCATTTCGGATGACTTCCATGGCCAACATAGGGCCGAGGCCATCGACATAAACAGACACGCCTTTGTATCGAATGGGCCCCAGGGGATCCATCGCTGCACAACACCGGGCGACAAGAAATTCGTCTGATCCTTGCATGCCGTCTTTGTGGAATGCGGAGGTATCTATAAAGCCTTTTAGGCTATCAGAAAGATCGCCTTCTCCGGCGGACCTTTTGAGCCAGGCATGAAAGGTCTCGTCTTTAAGCACACGCACAGCTTCGGGAATTTGACGGTTAAATGCATGCGCCAACGTCCGCACATTGGTGTGGTCACGTCCACCAAACCGGAAAGGTGTGTCGCCTTTTTTGGCGGCTTTTTTCTGCTGCGGAGTTTGCTTAAGTCCGTTCAGCCATTTCTCAATTTCGTCGAGACCCCATCGCTCGTTGGGCGTGTCAGACAGAAGCCCACGGAGCGGTTCGAGTAATAAAATTGGTACCCGTGCATTACCACAAATCGTTGCGTAGCTGCTCATGTTTGTGCGTCGGAAAAGCAGGTCTTCGCCTTTCATACGCTCAATCGGGTTAACGCCAAGTGCTAGTACAACAATCGATGCACCCAGTGAATACATATCATCGACCATCGAGCCTTTACCACGTCCAGCGGGGCTTGCGAGAGCACGCTCCAACGGCTCGAACATGATGGGCTGGTCAAATCCCTCGGGTGATGTGACACATTCCCCCAAGACGATTTCCTGACATTCTTCGTCGATGAAATAGATGTTGTCGGGTCTGACGGCACGATGAGGCACATTGATCGACGCCATATGCCGCAGCGCTGCGACCAGAGGCTGAATGATTTTCCGTGGAATATCATACTCGTTAATCCGTGCGCGATTATTTTTGATTTGCTCGAACACCCGGCCACCTAGCGGGCGTTCATAGATGATCACCACTGTGCGCCGACCAATAAGCGGCCAAAACGCTGAACCCCAATCGACAAGTTCAAGCGCGCCTGCACCAGGATCGGATTTTAATCGACGCATCGCATCAGTTCGGGGAGGGATACCTGGCGAGCACACCAGAGCAAAAAGGTCACGCGAAAAATCCCGACGATCCTCGGCCATGTAGGCCTGAGCATTCGGTGAGTCTAAATTCGGTAGCGGTTTATCACCGCTGATTAAAAACCGATCACGAAGAACAATCGACCCGCCCTTTGGAGGCGCAGCACTGTCGACTTTGTCCGCGTCAAAAGGCTCTTCTGCCATCGCACGCGTCCTATCAAGCGTTAAACCAATACAGCCCTGTGCTATACTGGTAACTTGGCCGAAAAAATTCTTTTCGGCGGGAACTTAGTTATTGAATCGTTAATTTGCAAAAATCGCAAGCATTTACTGACATTTACGACGGTTATGGTTAACGTGAACACCTCTTTCACCGCGCACTCTGGGGTCAACAAATCATATCAGAACTACCAACCATCACAAATATTACGCTGACGCCAATTGTTGTTCCGTTAGGGCGGCCAATGCGCACTGCGTCCGGAACACTCCCGGGCGCTGCACTCGGTTTGATTGATGTAGAGACGAGTGCCGGAGTTACCGGTCATGCATATATTTTCACATATACGCCGAAAATATTGAAAGCAGCATTGGCGCTAAACGCAGACATCAAAGATGTATTTATTGGCGAACTCGTCGCGCCTGATCAGTGTTTTGAGCGATTTCAGGCCACGTTTCGTCTGTTGGGTATCCAAGGTCTACTGGGCATGTGGTTCTCAGGCGTTGAAATGGCGCTGTGGGATGTGTTGGGCAAGTTGGAGGGGGCGTCCGTCGCGCAATTGCTAGGCGGCGAACCACGCGCCCTTAAGGCTTATGATAGTTATGGCATTGTTGACCCAGCTGAAGACCTGCCTTTGATTGAAGCATCCATGCGCCAGGGCTTTACGGGCATTAAAATCAAGGTTGGGCTTGGCAGCGTCGAAGATGATCTACGGAGCATTGCTGCTGTCCGCGATCTAATTGGCCCAGACGTTGCGCTGATGGTTGATTACAATCAATCGCTTGATGTGGCGGGCGCACTTGAACGTGCCAAGCGTATTTCAGAATATGATATTTATTGGCTCGAAGAGCCTGTTCCCGCTGAAGATCTGACAGGCCACCGTGCTGTCCGTGAAAAGAGCCCAATCCCTGTGCAAACAGGTGAAAACTGGTGGTACCCAAGTGGCGCGACGAATGCCATCAATGCAGATTGCAGCGACTATATTATGCCTGATTTGATGAAGATCGGTGGCTTTACTGGATGGAAAGCAGCGACTGCGATGGCAGCAGCTAAAAGCTTGCCTGTTTCCAGTCACGCATTTGTTGAAGTCAGCGCACACGCTTTAGCGGCGACACCAAACGCGCATTGGCACGAGTATCTGGACAAGGCGCGCCCGGTTTTGGTTGATGCTTATGATATCGAGTGCGGCACAGTTTGCGCACGTGGTCCGGGGCTGGGTATCAAATGGAATTTAGCAAAGGTTGCTGAGTTTACAATTTAACTTCTTTGCTTTGCGCAACTGGCCCCATTGGTTTTTCTAAAGCTGCTCTATGCGCGATACGGACATTCATGCGATGACCATTGATCATTAAATGTTGGGAGAATACTTGTGCTTACCAGTGATATGAAGCGGATCGTGAATGAACAGCGCCTAGGTTTTGTTGGGACGGTTAGTGCCGATGGGAGTCCAAACGTTTCGCCGAAAGGGACTTTCGTCGTCATCGATGATGAACACATCGCATTTGCGGATATACGGTCACCTGGAACCTTGAAGAACCTGAGAGCAAACCCGTCCGTCGAGGTTAACTTTGTTGATCCGTTTGTGCGCAAAGGTTATCGCTTTAAAGGGACCGCGAGCATTGCTGAGCCAGAATCTGATATCTTTGTCAGTTGCTGGCCGTTGTTTGAACGCTACGGTGCACTCTGTGATAAAATCAATGTCATCGTCATGATCAACGTGACACGTGCGTTACCCGTTATTACACCGGCATATGATATAGGTAGCACGGAGGATGACTTGCGGCGAAGCTGGACGAGCCATTTTCGCAAGCTGCAGCCTAACGAAACGTTCCAGGAGTAATCATGGATTGTTTAGTCCTTGGCTTTTGAGGGCGATGGATCTGCGTAGGCGGCCGATTGACATGAATTCGTATTGTCCATAGCATCAAGCCAATAGCCTGAGCTGATGACCTAAATTTTCAAGATGTCATCACTTGTTTGTTCAGTGCGAACAATCTAAACGATTTCATCAGCATTTGGGAAACTTTTCCCCTGCAATTCTTTGCCATACAAACGATGAAGTGGGGCACGATCATCCATACCATCGGCGAGTAGTCTTGCAAGAAAGGACTCGTTCAGAGACGGTTTTAGAAGTGTGCGTGACGATATGTCGGATGCCGTGACTTCTAGCTCAATGCGCACAGCGTCCGGCTTTGGAAACGAGCCTGGGAAAGCTGCGTAAAGTTAACTCCCGGCATTGAACATGCGCTCATGAAGCGACGAGTCGGCATATTCCTCCTAAAGTTTTTCATCGAGCATTTCGACAGAAATGTTACGTGCTTGTCCGTCACGGAGAACATCAGACATGTCGTGCTTTAGTACAATGTATGCCGCCTCGGTGGGCTTTAGGTCTTGCAGTGAAAGAATACACATTTCACGACGCTCGTCAGCGCTCATGCCAGTGAGATCGCCATACTCCATCGCTTCGAGGAGTAGAGAAAAATCTTTTTCATTTCGGGCACCTTCTATTTCGAGAAGGTTAGAGAAATCTATGACATTTACACTAAAGCTATTTGCCATTCTTTTTTCAGTTCCCTTTTAAGATGACAATAACTGGTTTTGATAAACCCTTAGTCTTGGAATGGGTCGTGCACCAAAATCGTATCATCGCGTTCTGGACTGGTTGATACCGAAGCGACGGGCGCTTCGATTAATTCTTCGATCCGGCGGATATACTTGATGGCTGTTGCAGGTAAGTCAGCCCATGAACGCGCACCCTCGGTGCTTTCCTGCCAACCTTCCATTGTCTCGTAGATTGGCTTCGCACGTGCTTGTCGAATTGTTGATGCGGGGAGGTGGTCATACGTCACGCCGTCGATATCGTAACCGACACAGACTTTAAGTTCTTTCTGACCATCCAGAACATCGAGTTTAGTCAGTGCAATGCCAGTGATCCCGTTAACGATAACGGATTGCCGAACCAGCGCAGCATCAAACCAACCACAGCGACGCTTACGACCTGTCACAACGCCAAATTCGCGACCGCGTTCACCCAATTGCTGACCAACTTCGTCTTCAAGCTCTGTCGGGAATGGGCCTGAACCAACGCGGGTCGTGTAGGCCTTGGTGATGCCAAGGACATAGTCAATCGCACCCGGCCCTTGGCCTGAACCAATAGCAGCCTGACCGGCCACAGTATTAGAAGATGTAACAAACGGATAAGTACCATGGTCGATGTCCAGCATCGTGCCTTGTGCGCCTTCAAACAGGATGCGTTTGCAATTGCGGCGCATTTCATTCAAGTCCTGCCAGACAGTACTGGCGAAAGGCAGCAGTAATGGTGCCATTTTGTGAAGCTCAGCCAATAGCTCATCACCATCAATTTCTGGCATTTCGAGCCCACGGAGAAGGGCATTGTGGTGGAATAGTAAGGCATCAACTTTGTCAGCAAGTACATCCGTATCAGCAAGATCACCCACGCGGATTGCGCGGCGTGCGGTCTTGTCTTCATACGCAGGCCCGATGCCACGTCCAGTCGTGCCAATTTTAGCATTTCCGGCGGCTTTTTCGCGCGCTTGATCAAGGTTTCTGTGTAGAGGGAGGATCAATGTCGCATTTTCAGCAATGCGCAGATTCTCTGGTGTGACTTCGACACCAAGCTTGGCGATGTTTTCGATTTCTATCATCAAGGCCCATGGGTCAACAACGACACCATTACCAATGATCGACAGCTTGTTTTTACGGACAATGCCAGATGGCAAAAGGCTGAGTTTATAGGTGACACCATCAATGACCAGGGTATGGCCAGCATTGTGACCCCCTTGAAAACGCACAACAACGTCGGCACGTTCCGAGAGCCAATCCACAATCTTGCCTTTTCCTTCGTCACCCCATTGGGAGCCGACGACAACTACATTGGCCATAAGAAAGTATCTCCTTCGATATTAAACGGTGCCGAGTGGCTTAATGTCCCCACCCAACCATATATGTGAGCAGCCAAGACGGGTCGCGGCAACATTTATGTCGCCATCATCCGTATGACCTTGAAGCGTCCTGTAACCTTGGTCGCGAACAACTTGGCTGTCCGCGCGTGATGTCTTCGCGGGTAAATATACTTTTGGCATGGCTTCGCCAGGCTCTAGGGCGCGTAAAATACTATCTAAAAACAGGGTAAAGCCCGTCGCTGCTTCGCCTGAATTCTCACTGTCATTCAACCCGGCCTGATATCGCCCACCAGAACCTAATTCGCCACGAACGCCTGGTGCAAAAAGGGTGAATGTAACGCCTGAATGATATTCGAAGCCGCGATTCTCGACGACGTCCAGTGTCAGATCAAGCGCCGGATCGCCGGCTTCAATCAAGGCAACAGTTTCAAGTAATGCATCTCGCGCCGCAGCCGCATCGCCGCTCAACGGTAATGCTTTGATTTTTGGGGCAACAATCTCAACCGGACCGGACGCAGCAAGCAGCTCACTTAAAAGTGTGCGCGCATCGGGACTGAGGTCTTTGGAAAGCGTTTTGACTTCAGCGGCGTCTTTACTGTCGAAAGCAGCACGGAACTGAACTGCATCATCACCCTGAATACCTAAGGCATCCATAACATACGGAATAAGTGTGGGCTGGCAGAGGTTAACTTTGATGTCTTGAATGCCTAGACCAGATAATGTTTCCGCTGCCGTTAAAACCATTTCTGCATCAGCTTCAGGGCTGGCGGTGCCAATAAGCTCGGCACCGGCTTGTGTGAATTGGCGTTCCGGGCGTAGTTGCGAGCCCTTGATCCTGAGGACTTCACCGGCATAACAAAGGCGTAAAGGGCGTTCGACGTGCGATAGGCGCGTGGTTGCGATCCGAGCGACTTGCGGTGTGATATCCGCGCGCAATCCCATCATGCGCTGCGACACAGGATCCATCAGGCGGAATGTTTGCCCCGCCATGGCAGTACCTGTGCCTGCGAGCAGGTTATCTTCAAATTCGACAAGTGGCGGCGCAACACGATCAAAACCGCGCCCAACAAAGGCCGAGACAAGACGTTCACGGATATCTGCTTCAAATGATGCATCCGGGTGAAGGCTGTCGGTCAAACCCGCAGGTAACAGTGCTTTTTCTGTTGATTTACTCATCTCATGCCGTCCTTGAACGTGGGCGTGCAGGGGTGCCACCAACGCGCATGTTTCGTAGCGTTTTTGTGGAGAAAGGGCAAGGATGACAGGCGTAAAACCTGTCTTTTATCTAACGTGAGGTAACGGCTTGGTCACGAACCGTCTTGCCGATATTGGCAACGATGGGTTTGACCATGGAAAGACGGATAGAAACGTCTTCAGCCCCGACGCTTGGTATAATTGTCCATCCCTGCCAAAGCCGACGCCCGTTCGTACGATCTTCAATCGATGCGTCGATCCGAAACTCGCTTGGCGCAACTTGCGTGATGCCAGGATCACGCTTGGGATTAAGCACGCCACCACGCTGATTATTGTAAATGCTTACAACGACTTCTGGCGCATCTTTACCCGTATGATTTTCGGAATTCCGCATCTCAATAAGGCGATTAGGCCCGCCACCAGACCATTTGCCTGATGTGTCACGGGTCTCAAAACTTAGAACAAGGCGGGCATCCGGGCTAAGCGTATAGCCTTGTTCCCGTAATTCATCTTCAAAACGCTTTTTTATAACAACGTTTTCTTTGGCGTCATCGAAGATTTCGACCGTGACAGGTTCATTTTTAGGCAAGTCAAAATACGACACTACATTAAGTGTAATGCCGCTGGCATAGGCCACTGACGTGCCGATAAAAGCGCTTATGACAAAGGCACTCGCTGTGAGTATGCTCGAATGCATAAAATGATCCTCAGGGTTCTGTATAATAATACCAAGTAAGGAATCACCTTACCATGTTGGTGTCAACTCACACCATACTTATGACTTTCAGTGCGCATATATTAGATGATGGCGTGGCGTACTTTCGCTGAGACCCATTCACTAACGATAACGGTTCCCAAAATCACCAAAAGGATAAGCGATACCTGGGTCCAGGACAGGGTTGAGATTGATGCATCAAGCTGGATGCCAATGCCACCTGCACCAACCAGCCCCAATATAGTTGATTCACGGATATTGATATCCCATCTAAATACGGAAATGCCTGCAAAGGCGGGCAATATCTGCGGAACAACACCATAAGCAAGGGTTTGCGCGCGCCCAGCACCAGTTGCTGTGACGGCTTCTACCTGTTTTGCATCAATCTCTTCGATGGATTCATATAATAACTTGGCGCAAAAGCCGATGGACCGAAGCGCGATGGCGATAATGCCTGCCATCACACCGGGACCAATGATTGCGACCAGCATTAAAGCCCAGATAAGTGAATTAATTGACCGGGACGAGACAATGATAAACAGCGCAGCTGCCCGGACGGTTGGGTGTGGCGTCGTATTGCGGGCAGCGAGAAAAGCAACGGGGACAGCCATCACCAACGCCATCAAGGTCCCGATTGTTGCAATATTGATGGTATCCCAAATTGGCAGCCACAGCGTGTCCATATAGGACCATTTGGGCGGCACCATGCGCGATGCCATATCAATCGCCTGTGTGCCTGCATCTGTTACAAAGAACCAAATCGTCTTGTCGGATATCAGTTTGAAGCTAAAGGCGACAATGGCCGTGCCAACAAGCCAACCAAGCCATGTATACCATTGTTGGCGCATTGTCCGGCGCTTCCATTCTGGTCCTTGCGATGTTTCGATGACGGCCATTACTGCACCCATTTCCTGAGATAGCCGGATGAGTATTCCAAGATCATCACAATAAAGATGATGATCAACAGGATAGCGGCTGCAGAATCGAACTCGTATCGGTCAAACGCCGTCAGCAAGGTGGCACCAATGCCGCCGCCGCCAACGATCCCGACAACCGCGGATTCTCTGAAATTAATATCGAGTCGATACACTGCCAAGCCAATCATGCGCGGCATGACTTGTGGCTGAACAGCATAGTTCACCCATTGGAACCAGCTTGCACCGGTCGAACGTATCGCTTCGGCCTGAACCGGGTCCATGTCTTCGATGTCTTCAGCAAGCAGTTTGGCATAGAAACCAATGGTGCCGATCGACAAAGCGATGAAGCCTGCGAAGGGGCCAAAGCCAAATAACTTCACAGCAAAAATAGCCAGGATCACTTCTGGGAACGTACGTGAAATTCCAATCACGGCGCGGCAGAACAGATATACGGGGCGAGGTGCCAGATTACGGGCAGCACCCAGGCCGAACGGCACAGACAAGGCAATGCCGACAACTGTGGAAATCACCGTCATCCAGATACTTTCCAGAATACCATCAAGGATCGAATCCCAACGGCTCGTGATATCTGGTGGGAAAAAGGCGGCGAGGAATTTCTGCCCGCGGGGGATGCCTTCAGCGACACGGCCCCAGTTCACATCAATCGTACCGAGCGCCAAGGCCAAATAGATGGCAAAGCCGAGCCACAAGCCACGACGAACGAGGTCGCTTTCGATGAGGGGCGGTTTCTTCCATGTCGACGGATAATTTACGGGGCTGGTGCTTGTCATTTTAGATCAAGCACCATTCGCTTCGGTTAATTCAGTATCCGTGTCTTCGTCGTCCTCGACGGGTGTGATTGTGGCTTCCCAATCTTCCTCGCCATAAATATCAGTGAGGACATCCGGTGTGAGGCCGTCGGGGGGGCCATCATAGACAACCTCGCCAAATCTTAATCCGACGATGCGCTCAGCAAACATTTGCGCCAGCATCACATCATGAATGTTGATGATGGCAGCCAGTCCGCGCTCTTTGCATAGCTCAGAGATCAACCGCATGATCTGGCGTGATGTCTTGGGGTCCAGGCTGGCGGTGGGTTCGTCCACGAGCAGGAGTTCTGGATCCTGGATCAAGGCGCGGGCAATGCCAACGCGCTGGCGTTGTCCCCCAGATAACGCATCGGCGCGCTTATCTGGCATGTGCATCAGGCCAACACGATCCAGCAATCTGAATGCTTCTTTGACGTCGGCCTTTGGGAACTTGCGCAGCCAGCTCGACCAAAAGCCCACATAGCCAAGTCGCCCGGACAAGACGTTTTCCATGACCGTCAGGCGTTCAACCAATGCGTATTCTTGAAAGATCATCCCCATGCGACGACGGGCCGACCGGAGTTTACCCTGAGACAATGTCGTTAATTCGGTGTCGTTCAAATGAACGCTGCCAGATGTTGGCTCAACAAGGCGGTTCACGCATCGGATGAGGGTCGATTTACCTGCACCCGACGGACCAATCAGTGCTAGCACTTGTCCATCTGGAATTTCTAATGTGACGTCCTTTAGGGCTTCGTCGCCCGTATCATAACGCTTATAAAGCTTATCTAGTTTTAGCATGCGTCGCCCCTAGATCATCCACAGCTATATAAAAGAGCCCCCACCGATCATCTGACCGATGGGGTTCTCGTTTAATATAACGAATGGTGACTGATCACTTGCAATCGTATGTGACGCCGTTTGCGGCATCAATTTGGCGAATAACGGCCCAGTCACTTTTGTGATGGATCGAAATAAAGCTGCCTTCTTTTTTGAACTCTTTCTTGAGCTCGGAACCTTCCCAAGGGAACGTAAAGAATGCCTGCTTAATTTTCGCGACAACGGCAGGGTGCAAGTCGTGTGCATGGCCATATCCTGTTGTTGGGAATGTCTGGGACTTATAGATCGAACGGATCTGCGATGCGTCGACGGCTTTGCGATCAATCATCCGCTTGAGGACAGAGTTCGCAACAGCAGCAGCTTCATAGTCTTTATTCGCAACGCCGAGGATCGAGTTATCGTGCTTGCCCGAGAACGCTGTTTTGAAGTCTTTGTCAGCGAGCAGACCAAAGCTGCTTTTCAAAATCGCGGATGGCGCTTTGAAACCAGAGTTTGATGTTGGCGATGTGAACGCAAGCGTTTTGCCCTTTAGGTCAGACGGCGATTTGATCGGGCTATCAGTAGGCACGATAATTTCCATCTCATAACCAAAGGACCCGTCTTTTGCGGCCATCATGGCGAAAGGCACAAGACCGGCACACGATACTGCAACCGGGTTACCACCTGTATTTACGCCCGCAATGTGCAAACGACCTGAGCGCATGGCTTCATATTGAGCTGCATATGATTGTACTGGGAAGAACACGACTTTCTTGCCGGTAACTTTTGCCATGTGATTAACAAAGCCATCCCATACTTTTGCGTAAACAGCCGGATCTTCGACGGGTGTGTATGAGAAAATAATTGTGTCTGGATTTGACCATTGTGACTCGTCGAGCGGCAGGTCAGCCGTTTGGTTGTAGTCGCGATCACAATATTTTTTATCAAGTGTGCCACGATGGCATTCTTCTGCGCTCACATTTCCAGAGAACGCGAGTAGGGCTACGCCTAGCGCAATGCCAAGAATCTTTTTCATTTAAACCTCCCAAAAACGATGATGTCCGATTTATTGCATTTTTATGATACGTACGAGATGATCATGCAGTGTATTCTCTTGGAAATCTAGAGGCTTTTGTTCGTGCTTGGGTAGCCATAAAGGCCTATGAAACTAAAGCTTCATAAATGGTCGCATGATTGAGTTGGATGCATAGTGGATATAGAGATAACGGCGAGTTGGGCTTTCAACAGGTATCAGGAAACCCTGGGCCGGCTTCCGCGTGTGACACGCTCCGGCGAGACCGTGTCTATTGGCGATCTCAGCGACATTGAAGATCAGTTTGATGTGTTCGTCTTTGATGCCTTTGGTGTCTTGAATGTTGGAGAGACGCCAATTGAAGGCGCTGCGCTAAGAATTGAGAAACTAAGGCAGGCTGGAAAACAGATCGTCTTATTAACGAATTCAGCTAGCCAGTCGCGGCAAAAGATAAAGGAACATTTTTCGGCTCTAGGTTTTGACTTCACATTTGAGGAAATCGTGACAAGCCGGGATATTCTGATCGTCGCATTAGCCGGTTATGATCCAAAAATGAGCTGGGGTATTATTGCATCTGACCCATTAAGTTTTGCAGATTTGCCGTGCCAGACCATCCTCCTTGATCGGGCAAATATTGCCGACGTCGATGGTTTTATCTTCTTGAGAATCACAGAATGGACGACAGACTCCCATGAAGAGCTGATCAATGCTCTTCGTGCTCACCCGAGGCCGGTTCTGATTGGTAATCCAGATTTGGTTGGACCGCGTGAGAACAGTTTTTCCAGGCAACCTGGGTATTTCGCCCATGATATATGGGATCGTACCGGCATTGTGCCGCAGTTCTTTGGCAAACCTTATGCGAACGCTTTTGATTTGGTCCGTGAAAGACTGGGTGATCAAGGTTTAGAAAAACGCGTCGTGATGGCGGGAGACACACTCCACACTGACATCTTGGGTGCGACGGTTGCTGGGTTCTCGACGGCATTAGTGACAGGGCAGGGCGTTATGCGTGGACTGGATATTAAATCGTGTATTGAAGCCTCAGGCATTCATCCCGATTTTATCTTGCCAACAATCTAGCGAACGTTTCGCTTCTACTCATCAATCTCATGGATTGGTTGAGTGGGGACACGTCTTATATCGTGATTGATAAATGCCAGCAAAAGCTGTGTCCCCACAATAATAAGCATTGCTGAGAGAATGGCTGTTCCCGCAGTTGCCGGAATTCCTGTAGAGATACTCTGCCACCAGCGAAATCCGCCATAAACCGCACCAATAAGCACGAGCAAACTGCCTAAAATGAGATTGACCGACGCGATGCCGAAATCACGTACAAAGTATGTATCAACGATGCGCCGCCAGCCGTTCTTGATATGCCCGCATAGGAACAGGCCAAAGACATGATGGACAATAAGATGGCTCGTCTCTTCACCATATTTTGCGCGCATAGGCACATCACGGACGACCGCATCAATTTCCAATAGGTGATAAAGTAGATCGCTTTCGAAGAAAAAATTATATGCAATATCGTCGAGGGGTAACTCTTTTAGTGCATCCCGGTGGATAGCCGTAAAGCCGTTGGTCGGGTCCATAATGTCCCAATATCCACTTGAAAACTTTGACATCAACGTGAGGCCCATATTGCCCAGCAAGCGGATGAACGGCATGCTTTTTGTGGCACCTCGCCGATGCAGACGGTTACCTTTTGTGTAATCGGCTTCATGGGCCTGAATTGGATGAACCAGAGTCCTAATTAATGCGGGGTCCATTTGGCCGTCGCCGTCTACTTTAACAATGATCTCAGCGTCAGTTTCAAGCGCAGCCTTATACCCAGTCAACGTGGCGCCACCGACGCCTAAGTTTTTTTCGTGGCGAATAACTTTGATCCGCTTGTCCTTGGTGTTGGACTGGACAAACTCGCCCGTGCCGTCAGGACATGTGTCATCGACGACAAAAATAGATGTGATTTCAGGGCCCATAGCGGCCAAAACATCGAGAATGTGATCTGTTTCGCGATAGCAGGGGATGACGACAGCAATCTTACTTTTATTTGATTTCAATTGCGTGGACGTTGTTTTTGCCATCATTCTTCCTTGAACTTGCTAAAGCGGCTTATGGGCAGACCTTGAATCAGAAGACGGTTTACGGTCGCAATCTTTATCTTCGAGCAAGCATTAAAGTGCAGGAAATATAGATTATTTCAAACTTTATCAATGCATTCTCAGTTGGCATGGTTCCCAACTTCACAAGTAAAAGTAATTTATTGCGATTCAGGGGGCGGGGCTTAAGTCGCCTGAAATTCATTCACAGGCCTTTTGAGATCAGGGTATGATAGATGAAACTTAATTCACCGAAAACGATATATTGAATTCACAGCTTCGCTTTCTGGATCAAATAAGGTTAAGATACATCCGTGACCGGGCAAAAGTCCGGCGTTTTCTTGTGCTTGGAGGAAGAAGATGTCGGACCATGAAGCGTCGTCACTTGACGGCATTCACATGCTCGAAGGGTTAAGTCCGGATGTGACACAGGCGCTGGTAAAGGCCTGTGTGTGGCGGCGTTATTCTGATCACGAACAAATCATTGATCGTCAAAGCGAATCAACGGATGTGTTTTTTGTCATCGATGGTCATGTTCGGGTCGTTAACTATTCCCTATCTGGTAAGGAAATCACGCTCGAAGATTTAGGCCCTGGCAGTCATTTCGGGGAACTCTCAGCGCTTGATGGGCAACCTCGCTCAGCAAGTGTCATGGCGCTGGATAGCTCATTAATTGCGGCATTACCCCAAGAGCGATTTACATCCTTGCTGCAGGAGAACGCGATTATTTCTTTTCGTGTGCTCCGCGCTCTGGCGGCGATTGTTCGCAATTCTACAGATCGTATTATGGATCTGAGCACACTCGCCGCGAATAACTGCGTCCAAGCAGACCTGCTTCGCTAAGCACGAAGCAGCATGGTGGGAGATAACCAAGCTGAAATCTCCCCGATACCTGTACATGGAGATACCGCCAGCCGGGTTTCGACAACACGTGAGACTGTCGCTCGTGTATTAAGTGACTTGGCGCGCCAAAACATCGTCGAACGTCGAAAGAACCTGCTTTTGATCAAGGATTAGGCGCAATTGCGCGAAATGGTCGAAGAAGTCCGTGGCGATTAATTTCCTTTTTGCGTGATCGTGCTCATATTCTGTTAACCATATTTCTGTCATAATTTCTATACATCATGAACTTGATCATGCATTATGCGGAGGAAAGAAAATGGTGATGTGGAAAGCATTTGGATTAGCGTTAACATTGACGGTTGTGTCTGTCATTCTCGCATCAGAGTTCAATGCTGGTTTGGCGCCATTCTAAAGTTCCCAAGAAGACCGTAGGATATAATAAAAAGGTCTAAAGCTGATCTTAGCTTCGTTTGACTCGATGAATGTAATAATTCATCCTCATTTTAATGATTAATGGGCGTATAGCCTTTAATGTGTCTGGCAACTAAACACGCGTTGCATTGTGAGAAAGAGACTGATGGCGAAGAAAATATTGATCGTTGAAGATAACGATCTCAACATGAAGTTGTTCAACGACTTACTTCAAGCTCATGGATATGAAACATTACAAACTGTTGATGGCCGGGATGCTTTAAAGTTAGCGCGTGAGCATTCGCCTGATCTGATTCTTATGGATATTCAGTTGCCTGAGATTTCTGGTCTTGAAGTGACGAAGATGCTTAAGGCTGATGATGACCTTAAGGGTATTCCTGTGATTGCCGTCACCGCATTTGCGATGAAGGGTGACGAGGAAAAAATCCGTGAAGGTGGCTGCGAAGGGTATATCGCCAAGCCGATCTCAGTCCCGCATTTCCTTGAGACAGTTAAGAGATTCGCATACTAATAATTCTACTAGAATTTTCAACACGAAAAACGCGCCGCTAATTCAGCGGCGCGCGACATTTCTGGCGTAAACACGCGAGAATTACTTAATCTTTGCTTCCTTGAACATCACATGCTTGCGCACGACAGGATCGTATTTGCGCATTTGCATCTTCTCGGTCGAATTTCTTGGATTTTTCTTCGTGATGTAGAAAAAACCAGTATCCGCCGTGCTCACAAGACGAATTTGAATAGTGGTCGGCTTCGCCATAATCTAGGTATCCCAATTAAGTTTTTAAACGCCGCTTCTAAAGAGGCGGCAAGATAACCTCGGCACCCATCAAGTCAAGGAATTTAGGGCAAGATTCATGTAAACGTGGATTAATTGATGGCTTGCGCCGTGGCTGTTGTCATTCGAAGCGCGCGTGCATGAATTTGATCGTTTAAAATCAATCGCTTGGCGACTTCTAAATCCAGAGGGCCTTTGCGCGCTTGAGATGGGCATCCGTCCCGTAATGCCTGACGATCATCGTTTGATAGCATGGCACGCCGACGCCACAAAACCGTTTCGCTCGCCCGTTTGCCCTCAAGTGCACTCTCAATAATCTCGGCAGCGGCGCCAGTATCTTTATATCCACTTGTACAAACCGTCGGAATAACGCCCAGACCGTGGATATAATATCCTGACGGTGCGACAAACTTGGACCATGTCAGCGTGATCTCGCCATCATTTGGGAGTCTAATCACTGTCTGGACGCTGCCTTTGCCATATGACGCGGTCCCAATGATGACAGCGCGGTCACGGTCTTGTAGAGCGGCAGCGACAATCTCAGCTGCAGAGGCTGATTTTCCATCAACCATGAGGACGAGAGGCTTGCCAGCCGCAAGATCACGCCCACCTGCCTTATAATGGTGTAAGCTATCTGGATGGCGCCCTGAGGTGCGTAGAATATCACCCTGTGTGAGCAACAGGTCTGCAACCTGGATGGATTGGCGCAGTAACCCACCTGGATTGCCTCGGAGGTCTACGATCAGCCCTACCAGTGGCGTTGCATCCGGTGCTGTGAGGTTCATCAAAACCCGTTCAAGGGAATTGCCGGTCTCTTGATTGAAACTGGATATCTTGATGATTGCGATGCCATCTTCAATGTGAACGGTTACTGTCTCTGGGACAATATGTGCACGTGCGACCGATATGGTGAAGGGTTGTAAAGCGTCAGTACGGCTCAAGGTAAGGCTTACCTGCGTGTGTACCGGGCCTCGGATGAGGCGCGTGATTGCAGCGCTATTCAGGCCATCGGTTTTATGCCCCTCAACCTGAATAATACCATCACCAGCGCGTAATCCGCTTTCAAAGGCTGGTGTCGCTTCAAGGACACGGGTAACAACAGCAACACCGGCTTCGATACGAAACCTTATGCCTATACCGCCAAAGCCATCACGACGGGCGCGGTTTCGGTTTGCTTCGTCCGTCCCGGCGTAGCGCGAGAAAATATCCAGATCGGAGAGCGCGCCATCAAAAATGGCCTCATAAATCTTTTCAGATGAGGCGCTCCTGACAATGGATGAGGACGCACGGGCCTTTTCGGTCAGGGCAACAATCGCTGCCGACCACGCGCGCACATCATTTTCAGGGGGAATGCGCAGGCGTCCGATCTCGTCATCGAACTTGTAGAGAACCATTTCGCCCACTTCTTCAGAGAGGCTAATACCTTCATCAATGGCGCCAAGGCCTCGAAGTCCTTCAACACCGATGCGCCGCAAGGATACCGATTCGATATATTTGTCGGCAATATTATCAAAACCGATGGCGATAACTTCAGCAGCTGCAGGTTCGGCGAAATTGGTCTGAGCTTGATCTTCGTGGGCTTTAAATTGCGCGCACGCAGACAGCAGCAGCATAAGCGCGCCACTGAGCGTGAGACGAAGATGAGTGTTTTCCCAGAACATTTGTATATTTAAAACCATTCAAGAGCACCTGTACACGGTCTCTATCACACCCAGCATTAATTATTTATCGTTTTGGGCGGCCTTTATTCTTGTTGGTTTTGTTCTTTTTAGGTTTTTTGGGATCGGCCCCCGCGGCAGCACGCTGCAAACGCCGCGCAGCACGGCTTTTGCCTTTGGTCTTTTTAGGCTTCCTTGAGATTTGAGCACGATCATTGCGCTTTTCAGGTTCTGGTTGCGCTTTACCCGACGAGCGGGAGCTCCCAACAAGCTCGAAGATCATCCCGCCTGTGATAGGTGTGACACCGCGAAGAACAACTTCAATTCGATCACCCATGCGGTAAGTGTTGCCGGTTCTGCGCCCGGTCAGCATGTGCTTATCTTCGTCATGGATATAGTAATCATTGGCGAGTGACTTGATCGGAATCAGGCCATCGGCACCGATATCGTTGACGGTGATGAACAGGCCAAATCGTGTTGCACCTGAAATGCGGGCCCCGAATGTTACACCGACACGGTCCTTCAAATAATGCGCACTGTAGCGATCCATCGCACCACGTTCAGCGGCCTGGGCGCGTCGTTCAGTGATACAAAGATGTTCACCGATTTCATTGAAATCGCCTGGATCTTGTGGCAATGAGCCCGCGCTTGGACTCATCCCCAGGATCAGGGCGCGGTGCACCAAAAGGTCAGAATAGCGACGTATCGGTGATGTGAAATGGCAATACCGCTTCAGTGAAAGCCCAAAATGGCCAATGTTATCAGGATCATACTTCGCCTGCGCTTGTGAGCGCAGGACAATATCGTTGACCATCTGCGCATGTGGCGATCCGCTTGCTTTACTCAGAATATGATTGAAGCGATGCGGGGTGACGGTCTGGCCCTTATCAAAGCGAATGTTGACGCTATCGAGAACCTCGACCAACGCTTCAATTTTCGACATCGAAGGCTCGTCGTGAATTCGGTACATGCAGAGCCGTTTCTTTTCTTCCAGAAACTCTGCGGCGGCGACATTGGCCAGAACCATGAATTCTTCAATAAGCTTGTGGCTGTCCAGTCGCTTGCGGGGCTCAATCCCTTTGATCTCGCCTTGGTCATCCAGAATGATCTGTCGTTCAGCAACATCCAGCTCAAGCGCACCGCGTATTGACCGCGCCTTGTCGAGTATTGCAAACGCGCTATAGAGCGGTGTGATGACATCTGCCATCAGAGGCGCCGTCATATCGTCGGGTGTACCATCTTGTGCAATTTGTACCTGCTCATAGGTCAGGCGGGCGTGTGAGCGCATCAGGGCGCGTTTAAAGCGCTTTGATAGAAGCTTGCCATCCTTGTCTATGCGCAAATACGCTATCAAGCAGGGACGGTCTTCGTTGGGCCTCAGGGAACACCATCCATTTGAGAGCTGTTCCGGGAGCATGGGCACCACGCGGTCAGGAAAATACACCGAGTTCCCACGTTCGAACGCTGTACGGTCTAGCGCGTCCCCAGGGCGGACATACCAAGCGACATCTGCAATCGCGACGATAAGCTTATACCCGCCTTCGTTCTTTGGGTCGTCATCAGGTTCAGCAAAGACCGCATCATCGAAATCTCGCGCATCCGCTCCATCGATAGTGACGAGCGGCACAGACCGCAAATCATCTCGCTCGCCTAATGGGGCGGCCTTGGCATCTTCAGCTTGCTTTAGCGCTTCGGATGGGAATGCCACGGGGATGCCGTGTTGATGCACTGAGATCAAACTGATCGCGCTTGCGCCTGTGGCTTCGGAAATACGTTCGACGATTTTAGCACGCTTGAGGCCGAGGCGTGTTCCACCGGTACCCTGGGCACGCACAAGATCACCGACCTTGGCACCTTTTTCTGCATCGGGCTCAATCACGTACTCATAGCGGTCGCGCTTATCGACTGGGCGAATACGGGCTTGGCCTTCGGATTCGATTACCACACCAAGAATGTCTGTCGGTGCAGGGGGAATACGCCGGACAATACGGGCTTCGAAGCCGTCGTCTATTTGCCGTATGCGGGCGAGGGCGCGTTCGCCAACTGCCAGAGCGGACGTCGCCTTATCTTTTTTGTCGGCGATAACGTAGATCGTCGGAGGCGGGGCTTCACTTTCCCACTTAACCGGACGCGCAAGAACCTCACCATCGGCATCGACACCACTGATTTCAATCACAGTGACATTTGGAATGGCGGCGGGGTCGGTGAATTTTTTGCTGCGATCACTGGTCAGCGTACCGTCCTCTTTCATTTCTTTGAGTACGGTTTTCAACGTACGCTTTTGCTCGACGTTGAGCTTGAAGGCGCGCGCGATCTCGCGTTTACCAATATGGCTGGTGCCACCGCGCACAAATTCGGCAATTTGTTCTTTAGTTGGGAATGGAGCGTCGTTCATGCAGAGAACGTAAGCTGCGATGCCGTTGGCGACAAGGGCGTGCTGGATCTAGCACGCTTTCTAATCGTCAGCAGCGTCAGGCGCTTTCTTTTTTGCAGGCGCTTTTTTCTTCGCAGCAGGTTTCTTCTTGGCGGTGGCTTTCTTTTTTGGCTTAGCCTTCGCCGCTGGCTTTGCTTTCGGACCTTTGCCGCCATTGCTCTTGGCATCAATCCACTCAATGGCCATTTCAATAGTCACGTCGTCTTTGACCATTTCTTTTGGCAAGCGCGCCATGGTGCGGCTGTTCTGCACGTAAGGACCCCAACGACCATCTTTGACCATGATCGGTTTTTTGTTTTTTGGATGCTTGCCCAATTCTTTAGGTGGATCTTTACGCGGCTTGTCGCCCAGCAAAGTCACAGCCCTATTAAGGCCGATGCTCAGCACATCATCTTCATCTTTTTTCAATGAGACATAGGTGCCGCCACAAATAATGAACGGACCAAAACGACCGATATTCGCGCGGATTTCAAATCCAGACATGGGATCGATACCGACCAGGCGTGGCAAGGACATCAGCCCAAGCGCTTTCTCGAGATCCATTTCTGCGGGATCAACACCTTGTGGTAAGGACGCACGCTTCAGCTTGATCTTCTTTTTGCCATCCAGCTCTTCTTCGCCGAGTTGGATATAAGGCCCATAAGGCCCCTGGCGCATGGTGATCAGCTTGCCGGTCTCTGGATCTTTACCCAACTCTTTGGGACCTTCGCCAAGCTCGTTCAAAGCAGGGTCGGAACCGAGGGGTGTCGTAAAGTTGCATTCTGGATAACTGGAGCATCCGAGGAACGCGCCATGGCGGCCGAGCTTGATCGACAATTCGCCGGTCTTACACTTGGGGCAGCTTCTGGCATCAGAGCCATCTGCACGCTCTGGAAAGAAGTGAGGACGCAGTTCTTCGTTCAAGACATCCAGAACATTACGAACGGATAAGTCTTTTGTATCATCGACCTTGGCTTTGAAATCGACCCAGAAATCTACGAGCACCTGTTTCCAGGCAAGTTGCCCGCCGGATACATGGTCGAGTTTTTCTTCGAGATCAGCTGTGAAATCGTATTCAACGTAGCGCTCAAAGAAACTTGAGAGAAACGTTGTTACCAACCGGCCGCGGTCTTCTGGAATAAACCGGCGCTTGTCGATGCGAACATAGTTTCGGTCCTGCAGCACCGAGATAATCGATGCATACGTCGATGGGCGGCCGATACCAAGTTCTTCAAGCTTTTTAACCAATGAGGCTTCACTAAAGCGAGGTGGTGGCTGTGTGAAATGCTGCTCGGGTAATGTCTCTTCGCGACCAAGGTCTTCACCTTGGTTCAACACGGGGAGGATTCGCCCACCGCCATCATCATCTTTTTTATCGTCTTCGCCTTCGCGGTAAAGCTTCATGAAGCCATCAAACGCGATGACCGAGCCCGTCGCACGGAATGCCACGGCACGGTCAGCAGAGAACATGTCGACACCGACTTGATCCAGAACGGCAGCTTCCATTTGGCTTGCCAGCGTACGCTTCCAGATCAACGTGTAGAGCTTAAGTTGATCCGCGTTCAGATACTGTTCAACAGAATTTGGCGTGCGGCGGACGTCCGTTGGACGTATTGCCTCGTGTGCTTCTTGCGCGTTCTTGGCTTTGGATTTGTATTCCCTGGGCGTCGAAGGCAAATACTTGGACCCGTGGGTTTCTTGAATAACATTGCGGGCAGCAGAGATCGCTTCGCGCGCCATCTGCACGCCATCTGTTCGCATGTAGGTGATCAGACCAACAGTCTCGCCGCCGATACGCACACCCTCATAAAGGTTCTGCGCCGTTTGCATGGTTTTGCGAGCACCAAAGTAGAGCTTTCGCGATGCTTCTTGTTGCATCGTCGAGGTCGTAAAAGGTGGTGCAGGGTAACGGCGTGTTTGTTTGCGCTCAATCTCGCCTGTGGTGAATTCCCGAGCTTCAATTGCGGCAACCGCTTGATTGGCGAGGTCCTCAGAATTGATTGTGAACTTGCTCACCTTTTCGCTATTCAAGCGCGTGAGCGAAGCTTTGAAATTATCGCCGCGAGGAGTTTGGAATGTGGCATTGATCGTCCAGTATTCCTCGGGCTTGAACATCTCAATATCAAGTTCGCGTTCGCAAATCAGGCGAAGGGCAACAGACTGTACGCGTCCCGCGGAACGTGAACCTGGAAGTTTGCGCCACAACACAGGTGATAGCGTGAAGCCAACAAGATAGTCGAGCGCGCGCCTGGCCATATAAGCATCGACCAATTCGATATCGAGTTCGCGCGGATTATTAAAGGCTTCCTGGACGGCATCCTTGGTGATCTCGTTAAAGACCACGCGTTTAACAATTTTACCCGTCAGAAGCTTTTTGTCTTCGAGGACTTCTCTGACGTGCCAAGATATGGCTTCGCCTTCACGGTCCGGATCGGTCGCGAGATAAAGGGCGTCAGCTTTTTTGACAGCTTTGGCTATTTCGTCGACATGCTTTTTGCGACGGCTATCGATTTCCCATTTCATAGTGAAATCGCCATCCGGGTCTACGGAGCCATTTTTCGACGGAAGATCACGAATATGTCCGTTACTCGCGAGGACTATATAGTCGTCTCCGAGATACTTGTTAATAGTTTTTGCCTTTGCTGGCGATTCGACGACGACGACGCTTGTCATGCCTACCCAATATCTGTTTTCAAGTTTCGTGCCCTCAAGAGACGATCATCATCTCGAGGCAGGGGAGAATTGGCGATAAAATAAGCTGCCGTCAACAGGGTAAATTTCACAAGATTGCCTGAGAAGGTATGTGAAACCTAATATTCCCCAATTAAAACAATGGATTAATGGGGGTTAAAAAAATATTCCGAGGCCTTTCTGCTCGATGTGTACGGTTTCCACGCCTATTGCGTAGAAATAAATCACCTGAATTTGGTTTCAGACACATTTTAGTGTAAGTTGTTACGAAGATGAAATGAAGGCCACCTTGTTGCCGTTTTGACGTTCCAGTTTTCCTGCAACTTCTAGTTCCAGCAAGATGGCGGCAACCGCGGCGGGGCTTTGCCCTGTGTCTCTGATGATATCGTCAACATCTGTCGGCCCATAGTCCAATGCTTGATGAATACGATCTCGCGCGAGGTCCAGTTCCTTATCATCTAATGATAACATGGGTTGCGTACTGACAGCGCGCCGTCGTCCTTCGCTAAACGCGTTTGGACTCACATCTGAAAGCACTTGAAGGATGTCATTGGCAGTTTCGGTCAAATAAGCGCCATCGCGAAACAGTGCGTTGGATCCTTTCACACGCGGATCTTGAGGCGGACCTGGTACCGCAAATACTTCGCGGTTTTGCTCGAGGGCCATTCTGGCGGTGATGAGTGATCCAGACTTGGCACCAGCTTCTAGCACAACAATGGCACGCGACATGCCAGATATAATGTGATTACGCCGAGGGAAGTGTCGCGCCTGTGGCGTGGTGCTGATGGTGACCTCAGAACATACGGCCCCGGTCTCAATCAAGTTGTTATATAACCCCGTGTTTTCTCTGGGATAGACCATATCCACGCCGCCGCCTAATGCCGCAACGGTCCCGCTTGGCAGGGCACCCAAGTGGGCTGATGTATCAATACCGCGTGCCATGCCGGAAACGACGAGATAACCAGATTCCCCCAGTGCCTGTGCGATAGATTGTGCAAAGCGCCGTCCGTTGATGGATGCATTACGCGACCCGACAACGGCAACAGCTTTCTTGGCCATAAGATGCAGATGGCCGCGGACGAAAAGGATTGGCGGCGCGTCATCGATATGTGCCAGCAATGGAGGATATTCAGCTGTTCCCCAAAAAACCATGTGTGCGCCAATTTCCTGTAGGGCAAGAATTTCTGTTTCTGTGTCGCTAACAGAAGAAATCTTGAGCGCTTTTTTACGACCCCCTTTACGCGCCAGGTCTGGCAAATGCTCAAGTGCGACGCGTGCGGAACTAAATTGATCAAGTAGGCGATAGAAGGTGATGGGGCCAATATTCTCAGATCGAATAAGCCTCAGGCGTGCGAATTTCTCAGCTTCATCCAGCGCTATATTTTGTTTGTGCATGTCCATTCTGTGCCCTTTTCGAAAGTTCGATTAGGGCTATGAACGGATCAGCCAGATATTTGAGCAGGTCGAAGGTTAAAACCTGAAATTATCACGGTTTTCGTGATGAGCGGGCCAGGATCATTGCAGGAATAATGGCAATGATGAAGGCGACAGAGATAATCACAAAGGTATCCTGGAATCCGAATGTGCGGGCCTGCGCGTAAATCGTTTGTCCCAGATAATCGACAGCACCCCATTCTTGGGCAATATCGTTTAGCCCGCCCGCTTGCAGTAAATCGCGCACCTGATCGAGAAAATCTCGGGTCAGATCATTCGAAGACGTTTGTGTTGTGGTAAGCCAATCGGCGTGGTTCGCGGTTCGATATTCAATAAGCGACGCCGTAATGTTAACACCAAATGCACCGCCGGATTGGCGGATAAAGTTATAAGCCCCCGCGGCGGCATTGAGTTTCTCTGCAGAAATTGAACGCATTGCGGCACCGCCCAGATTGGGCATGACAAGACCGAGTGCTGCACGGCTCATGATCGTCAGGCCTGCGATTGTCCAGAACGTCGTATTTACATCTGAAAAAGATATGAGGTACGTGGCCGTCGCAAAAATAATACATCCGGTGGTGATCGGGATATGCGGTGGCACTGAATCTGCGAGCCGCCCGGATAGCGGGATCAGCATGAATAAAAATAAACCTGCTGGAACGAGGATCATACCCGACTGTGTCGGGGAGAAATATTGTACGGTCTGAACGAAAACGGGAATTGCGTAATTCGTTGCAAAGTTCCCGGCGCCAAAGGCAAATCCAATGGCCATGGCCGCTGCGAATTTTGGATCTAGGAATAAGGTGGGGTCCAGCAAAGGTGATTTTGATTTAAGCTGAGAATAGATGAACAGCAAGAACGCAATTATCCCGGCAATAGCCGTTAACAAGGTTAGATCAGAACCCCAGCCCCAGCGATGACCATTACCAATCGCGCGCATGATAAGCACCAAAGATACACAGATAAGCCCGAAACCCCACCAGTCAAACGGTGGCAAGCGACGTTCAAACTTTTTCGATGGCATGAACATAAGGCCGCCAACAAAAGCAAAAACCACCAAGGGCAAAGGCATCAAGAAGGCATATCGCCAGCTTAATAGATCAATGGTAATGCCCCCGACCAAAGGGCCAAAGCTGGGTGCCATCGTGACGCCGAGACCATACACACCAACAGCGAACCCGCGTTTGTTCTTTGGGAATACAGCGACCATCGTTGCCAAGACCAGCGGCTGGATGATACCTGCAGAAAATCCCTGCATCATGCGGCCAATAATCAAGACGTCGATGTTGGGGCTGAAGGTGCAGACAAATGCCCCTGCAAAAAAGATGATTAATGTCATCGTATAGGCCGTGCGTTGACCGACGGCGCGAACAACCCACGAGTTAAGCAACTGACTTGCAACCATGGTTGCCAGGAACGCTGTCGCCGCCCATTGCGCGACATCCTGGCCGATGCCATACGCACCCATAATACTAGGAACGGCAACGTTAACGATGGTTGCGGACAAAATCATAGAGACCGCGCCGGTCAGGCCAGCGACGGTGACTAACCATCGATAATTCGTTCCGTATTGGTCAAATTTCGCCTGAATGGCTGGATCTTCGTAGGTGTCGGCCAAGGCCCGGGTTACTCTTCTATCGCGATCTTCACTTCGACCATCATGCCCGGGCGCAGACGTGCGTCTGGATTATCAATGGCGATGCGGACCGGCAGGCGCTGCGTGATCTTGGTGAAATTGCCGCTAGGGTTTGGCGTCGGTAAAAGGGCAAACTGACTTGTTGCGGCAGAACCGATGTTTTGGACTTTGCCCAGAAATGCTTCGTCAGGGTAGGCATCCACATGGATGTTTACGGTCTGTCCGACAATCAATTTGCGAACCACGGTTTCCTTCACATTGGCTTCAACCCACACACCTGCAGGGTTGTGAGCCAGCAGCAAACGTTGGCCAGGTGTTACGTATTCACCGACATCAACGAAGGTTTTATCAACCACACCGTTGATCGTGCTTTTGATTTCACGGTCTGCGACGTCCAAGCGTTGGCGTTCAATGCGGGCCCGTGTTTCAGATTCGCGTTGCTCAAGGACGACCACGTCAGCAGCAAGAACATCAAGACGTGCTCGGTCGGCCTCTGCCTCAGCAATTCTAGATTTTGCGGCTTGAAGGTCTGCGTATGCAATGCGGTATTCTCGATCAATTTGTTGGTGCTGGGACTCTGCCTGATCCAACTGCCGGCGCGATGTGACTTTGTCATCGAATAGTTTTTTCGCGCGGTTTAGTTCTCGTTCGGCCAGCTCTCGCTGAGGGCGAAGCGATGAAACAACAACCTCCGCAGCGGCAACGAGTGACTGTTCTGATTGTAACTTGCTTTCGATCTGGCTCGCGACCAAAACGCGCTCCGCAGCAAGCCTGGACCGTTCAGCATTCAAGCCAGCGGCCTGCGCTTCAAGCTCAGTTACTAGAATTCGTGATTCCCGGTTATCGACTTGAAGCAGCACAGTGCCATCACTGATTTTCGCACCTTCAACAGCGGGCATTTTGGTTACCCATCCAGCAACACGCGATGAAACGGTAATCAGATCAGCCTGAATGCGTGCGTCTTCTTCGGTGACGAAAGCAACACGCTCATGAACTTCAAGGCTGAGGAAATAGATAGCAACAGCGATGCCAATAATCACGATAAGGAACGCGGGCCGGATACGGTATGCCCGTCCGGGTTTTTTCGAAGGTGTAGCTTCGTCGCCCTTTTCATCAGGGGTAACGCGGTCGTTAGCTTTGCTTTCGTCGGGCATGTTTTAAAGTCCTAAGTGCCGATAAATGACCGCGATCGGGTCGGGCAATACATCCAAGTTTGCATCCAAACATGGAATTTGAAAAGGCCTGCTCAATAAATATTGGGATTATGAGGGGTGTTTTCTAGTTTTTTTTATGATGCCTTGACCTGCCAGTTACTGGAAGTTTTATATGATAAACTTAATTTAAAAGGAGGTCGCCTGTGGCGATGATTGACAAGCACCCACAAGACACATCCCTGAACTTTGGCATTACGGGGATGAGCTGCGCCGGATGTGCATCACGCGCTGAAAAGGTGCTCAAAGGTATTGAGGGCGTTGCGGATGCACGTGTCGATTTTGCCACCGAACGGGCGCATGTAAATGTTGCGGTGGACCGCGCAAGTGTCATCGCGATGGCGACTGAGGAAGCAGGCTTCGTTCCTGAAACGACGGCTATTGACTTGGATATTGCCGGCATGACTTGTGCTGGATGCGCGAACGCGGTTGAGAAAGCTTTGGCCAATGTGCCGGGGGTTATTTCTGCATCCGTCAATCTGGCGCTTGAGCAAGCTCGTGTCACGTGGCTTGGCACATCGCTTTCTGTGGACGGGTTGGTACAAGCGACCAATGCTGCGGGCTATCAGGCAACGCCGCGTGCAACACAGGCCGAGGTCCGGCGCGAACAAGAGCGATTGAAATCAGAAGCTGATGCACATCAGCTCAAGTCTGAAACACGTATGCTTACCATTGCTGCAGCTCTGACAACGCCGTTGCTCCTGATGATGGTGCTCCCACCGCTGGGTATCGCCTATCACGTGCCGGCGTGGGTGCAGGTCTTATTGTGTGGACCTGTTCAATTCTGGATTGGTGCCCGATTTTATATAGGCGCGTGGAAGGCACTAAAGGCCAAAAGCGCCAACATGGATGTGTTGGTGGCGCTGGGTACATCGGCGGCTTTTGCCCTCAGCACCCGGGTCATTTTCCGAGACGGCTTGGAGACGACTGCTCCTTTATATTTTGAAGCATCGGCGATCATCATAACCTTGATCGTGGCTGGAAAGCTAATCGAAACACGCGCCAAGCGGGGCACCACTCAAGCGATCCGCATGTTGATGGCGCTGCGTCCTGAGCGTGCGCGTGTGCGCCGAAACGATCTCATCACCGAGGTCGCGATTGAAGAGGTCATGCCCGGCGACATTGTGATTGTTCGTCCAGGTGAGAGGATCCCCGTTGATGGCGCGATCATCGAAGGTCGCTCAGACATCGATGAACAACTAATCACGGGTGAGAGCATGCCCGTTGCGAAATTCAGCGGTGATGATGTTGTTGGTGGCGCTGTAAACGGGACAGGTGAGTTTCATATCAAAGTGTCGCGTGTTGGCGAAGACACGACGTTGGCAAAGATTGTTCGGCTGGTTGAAAACGCCCAAAGCGGGAAAGCGCCGATACAAAGACTTGTCGATAAAGTCAGCGCCGTCTTTGTGCCGATTGTTATCATCATTGCACTGGTGGCCTTCGGAGGTTGGTTGCTTGCAGGTGCGAGCATAGAAGTCGCCATCATCAATGCTGTTTCTGTTCTAGTCATTGCGTGCCCGTGTGCGCTTGGATTGGCTACGCCGACGGCGATTGTTGCGGGCACTGGCGCTGCTGCTCGGGCGGGAATATTGATCAAAGACGTTGGTGTTCTTGAGCGCGCGTATGGTGTTAAGACGGTCGCATTTGATAAAACTGGCACGTTGACGCGCGGAGAGCCTGTTCTTACCGACGCGATAGCATTTAATGGTACTGAAGACGAACTCATTAGTACCGCATCGTCTGTGCAAAGCGCATCCGAGCATCCCTTGGCGCGTGCCGTATTGAATGCGGCATCTGAGAGGCAGCTTCGTTATGGAGCAGCCCAAGCGGTGACGGCGCATGTCGGTCTTGGTGTTGAGGGAACAGTCGATGGTCAGCGTGTGTTTATTGGTAACCGCCAAATGATGCAGGAGGCAGGCATAGACTTCAGCAAAGCTGTCCTGCTTTTGGACGAGATGGAAGCTGAAGGTAAGACGGCTGTGATGGTTGCTGTTGCGGATAATGTTTGTGGCGTCCTTGGCATTAGAGATGAAGTTCGTGACGAGACATTCGACGCCGTCCGTGCTCTCGGGCAACAGGGTATTCGAACGCTTATGTTGAGCGGGGATGCGGTACCTGTTGCTGAGGCGATCTCGAAAACGCTTGGGATCGATGATGTGCGTGGGGCACTCAAACCTGATCAGAAGGTTGCCGTGTTGAAGGGGATTCAAGATGGCGGACACCTCGTTGCAATGGTTGGAGACGGTATCAATGATGCACCGGCCCTGGCACAGGCAGATGTTGGCATTGCCATGGGGTCTGGCGGCGACGCTGCGATGGAGAGTGCGGCGATTACGCTGATGCGCCCAGATCCAAGATTGGTAGCTGCCGCTTTTGATATCGCACGCGCGACCTGGAACCGAATCAAGTGGAACTTGTTTTGGGCGTTCGCATTCAATGCAATTGGATTGCCGCTTGCTGCCGCTGGTTATCTAAGTCCTGCCATCGCAGGCGGTGCCATGGCGCTCAGTTCGATATGTGTGGTTTCAAGCTCGTTACTTTTGCGGGGATGGGCACCACGCCAGATAGGAGGCACCTCATGAACGTTCGTGATGCAGCGGCGCGTAGTGGATTACCGGCAAAGACAATTCGGTATTATGATGACATTGGTCTGGTAGTGCCGGATCGGCGGGCAAATGGATACCGTGATTACAATGATCAGACGGTCCAGAAACTTGCGTTCCTTAAGCGCGCACGGCAACTCGGGTTCTCGATTGATAACTGTCGACAGTTACTCTCGCTTTATGAAGATAAAGGTCGTGCAAGCGGGGATGTGAAATCGCTCGCAGAGAAACATTTGATTGAGGTCGATAAACGCTTGGAAGAATTGCAGCAACTTCGTGCCACGTTATCGCATCTGGTGCATTCATGCCGCGGCGATGATCGCCCGGATTGCCCGATACTCGCCGATCTTTCGAAGGACTAATTCTTAATTAGAACGTACAGCTGATATCTCGTTCAGCATGGTGCCGAAATCACTTAGCAACACTTTCAAGTCAGGCTCGTCGACGGAATTGGCTGCTGTGTTGAAATCCATCCATACGCGCCTGCGCTGCGTTTTTTCTGGCCAGTCATCAGCGATATCTGAAACTTCCATGGGGTATACGGCAACTTTAAAACCTTTAACGTCTTTACGGTCAGCTTTCTTATAAAAATAGGAACCGATTTTTGTTTCGGCGACCTGGCCTTTTAGGCCTGCCTCTTCATAAGCTTCGACCGTCACTGCATCGCGCGGTGTTTGACCTTTCTCAATGTGCCCTTTTGGCAAAATCCAACGCCCACTGTTGCGCGATGTAATCATCAGCACTTTTGGTGTGTTGTCTTCGAATCGATAAGCTAATGCGGCGGATTGCAAAACTTTCATAGAGGGCATTGCGTCGGTCTCCGGTTGATTTCGCCGTCAAAACACTATGTTCGGTGCACGAATCGTTATTCTAACACCATCTATCATGTATCCGTCTTTTTATTTCGTTAACAATATGACAGTTTTGTTAAGCTCGAGCGCTGCAAAACATGCGCGCTAAGCAATCCAGATCAACTGACTAGGCCTAATTGAATGGCGTTATTCAGCAACAAAGACCAGTACAGTGCCAGCGGATTTAAATCCCGGGCTGTCGATAAAGATCTTAAGCGCATCGTTCAACTTGAAAAAGCCACGCAAGAAGTCGGTAGTAATATTTACAACCTTGGTTTTGGGCTCATCTTCCTGATTGGTGTCTGGATTATCACCTACATTTATTCCGGTGGCGAGGCCAGTGCCATACTTGTCGCAGCCGCAGTCATTGGTGGCTACATGGCGATGAATATTGGCGCCAATGATGTTGCGAACAATGTTGGTCCTGCTGTGGGATCAAAAGCACTGACGTTAATGGGGGCGCTGGTTATTGCTGCTATCTTTGAAGCGGCGGGGGCATTGCTTGCAGGTGGAGAAGTCGTCTCGACGATCTCAAAGGGGATCATATCAACGGACTCGATCACAGACGTTGATGTTTTTGTGTGGGCGATGATGTCGGCACTTTTGGCAGCTGCGCTTTGGGTAAACCTGGCGACATACATTGGTGCACCCGTTTCAACGACACACTCTATTGTTGGCGGTGTGATGGGAGCCGGAATTGCAGCTGCTGGATTTAGTGCCGTCAATTGGCCGGTAATGAGCGCGATTGCCGCAAGCTGGGTTATCTCGCCGTTATTAGGTGGCGTTATTGCAGCGTTGTTCCTGACGTTTATAAAATTCGCGATTTTATTCAAAGACGATAAGCTTGCTGCTGCGCGTCGGTGGGTGCCCGTGTTGGTTGCCATCCTGGCCGGGACTTTCTCAGCATACGTGATGCTCAAAGGGCTAAAACGTATCTGGAAGCCCGATACAGCGATGGTCGTGCTGATTGCTGGTGGCATATTCTTTGTCTCTTACGTTTGGACACGGAGACGTGTCGCACGTGCATCACAGCATATGGAAAACAAAAGAAAGTCTGTCGCGACATTGTTTACGGTGCCGCTGATTTGTTCGGCTGCGATGTTGTCGTTTGCGCATGGATCGAATGATGTTGCGAACGCAGTGGGTCCATTGGCTGCAATCGTAAATGCCTTGGGATCGGGTGAAATTGCAACCAAGGCGTCCCTGCCTATTTGGGTTTTAATTATTGGCGCCGTTGGCATTTCGGTTGGATTGGCCTTGTTTGGCCCGAAGATTATCAAACTTGTTGGTGAGAAAATTACCAAGCTCAATCAGGTTCGGGCGTTTTGTGTTGCCTTGTCGGCAGCGATTACCGTGATCATCGCATCTGGCATGGGCTTGCCGGTAAGCTCGACGCATATTGCCATTGGCGCCGTCTTTGGTGTTGGATTTATACGCGAAGCGATTACCAACCGCACCTCAAGTTCGACAAAGACTCCAGTACCCATGAGCGCGGAAGGCTTTTCTGAAGTCGATGAAGGTAAGCTTTTCAAGAAGTGGAAAAAACAGCGCAAAAGAAAACTGGTCCGACGCCAACATGCATTCTCTATCGCTGCTGCATGGATCATTACGGTGCCCGCATCCGCGCTTTTATCCGGCGCACTTTTCTTTCTTTTAAATTATTTTAACGCGCCAAGTTAAAGACGAAGAGCGGATGCTTTTTAACTCGTACATTTTTTTATTCGCGTTTTTACCGTTGTGTCTTGCTGGCTTTGCGGTCCTGACCTCGCGCGGACACGGGCGTGTGGCATTGCTGTGGCTGCTTGCAATGTCCCTGATCTTTTATGGTTGGTGGAACCTGGTCTATCTGCTTTTACTTTTGAGTTCGGTCGTTGCAAACTTTGTGATTGGTGGTGCACTCAGCCGTGCCACGAGATCGGGTACGCCTAGTCCTCAGATTTTATTTGTGGGCCTGACATTTAACCTTGGCCTTATCATCTGGTTTAAATACCTAGGCTTTTTTGTGGGTATTTTTGATGCGGTTTCCGGATCAATTATTGGCTTTATTGATGTCGCTCTGCCCCTGGCGATTTCATTTTTCACGTTCCAGCAAATTGCTTACTTGGTCGACTGTCATCGAGGTCAGGCAGGCGAGACAGATTTCTTCAAGTATGCTTTGTTCGTGACGTTCTTTCCTCAGCTTATCGCCGGACCGATCGTCCACCACAGCGAAGTGATGCAGCAATACGAGCGAGCTTTTGGGCAAAAACTCAAAAGTATAAATGTCATCATCGGATTGACGCTTATCGCTGCGGGTTTGTTTAAAAAGGTCGTTCTTGCTGACCATTTGGCATTGTATGCGAGCCCGGTTTTTGCTGATGCGGAGGCTGGCGGCGTGTTGAGCTTTGCTCGCGCCTGGTCAGGCACGCTCGCTTACACCTTGCAGATTTACTTCGATTTTTCCGGGTACTCAGATATGGCGGTGGGCTTGGCCCGGCTGTTTGGTGTAAAGCTCCCCATTAACTTCTTCTCACCATACCGTGCCACGAGCATCATCGATTTCTGGCGTCGCTGGCACATCACGCTAAGCCGATTTCTTCGAGATTACCTATACCTACCGCTTGGTGGAAATCGTAAAGGCCCTACGCGTCGCCATATGAACTTGATGGTGACGATGTTGTTGGGTGGCCTTTGGCATGGGGCAGGCTGGACATTCATTGTCTGGGGTGGCTTGCACGGATTTTATCTTGTGATCAATCATGGGTGGCGGCGTTTTTGTGCTGGGCGCGGCTGGACCGGGACCAGCATCGGGATGAGATGCGTTGGTTGGTCCATTACGTTCATTGCAGTGTCGATTGCATGGGTGTTTTTCCGTGCGGATACGTTTGATGGGGCACTGGTAGTTTTGACCGGGTTGAGTGGGGTGAACGATATCTGGCCGTTGCTGGGGCTCACTGAAATGGCGATGCTTGATGAACAGCCAATCGCTGGTCGGGCTTGGCGATGGATCGCCGTCGGCATGGTCGTCGCTGTGATATTGCCAAATATTTACCAATTGATGCGTGCTTATGCGCCGGCGCTGAACATTCCGGGTACGCCTGCGTCAAGATGGTATCGCTGGCGACCCACGATGCCTTGGGCAATAGGTGCCGGAGTGCTTGCCCTGATTGCTTTCTTGATGCTGACGCAGGTCAGCGAATTTTTGTATTTTCGGTTCTAGGCAATGATGAAACGTCAATCCCGTCGATATTTATCAGCTTTTCTTGGCGTCGCATTTGGCATCTATGCATTGCTAGGTGCCTTCAATTTTGTTGTCGATCCCTATGGGCTTTTTCCTGGACCAGAAATCACAGGCTTTAACGAAATCAAGGCGGATGTTGATAAGCATGTTCGCATGGTTAAAGCATTTCAGGTGCGTCAGTCTCCACCGACAGGTCTGATTGTTGGCTCGTCCCGCGCCTTACTTGGCGTGCCTACAAACCACGCAGCATGGCCCAAGGATGCGTCACCTGTTTATAATCTGAGCTTGTACGGTGGATACCTTTATGAGGCGATGCGTTATTTTGAGCACGCCGTTGAACTTGGCTCCGTTCGCCATACATTGCTTGCTCTGGATTTTTGGATGTTTGATCGGGACTGGGTGACCAGATCTGGATTTTCTGAAGAGCGACTTTTAATGAGTGAAGACGGCGTTTCGAATGCGCCGGATGATCTTGAACCTCTGCGTACATTGTTTGCTTGGAATACGTTGCGATCCAGCCTTCGCACCATTACGCGACAGGACCGCGACGATATTCTGGTTCAACAGCCAGATGGATCAAGTGGATGGCGGAGTGAAGCTGGTTGGTTGCGGACCAAGAAAAGCCATCTGCAACAGTTTGGCTATATGGAAAGAATGTTTGGCGTCACTGCGTGGGGGGCAGTGAACTCATCACGCTGGGATGTGACAGATCCAGCTGATCAGACGTCTCCATTGCAGATGTTCCGGCGAATGGTGCACCTCGCTCACGATAAGAAAATTGATCTTCGGATCGCCATATCCCCAAGCCATGCGCGTATTTGGGAAGTCATGTATGCAGGTGGTATGTGGCAAACCTGGGAAGACTGGAAACGGGCTCTTGTTCAGATAACGTTGGAAGAGGCGGCACGGGTTAATGCATCGCCGTTTCCGGTTTGGGATTTCTCGGGGCATAACAGTATTACGACCGAGCCTGTGCCAAGGAATGGCTCACCGATGAAGTGGTACACAGATGGTTCGCATTTCAAGCCAAACGTGGGTGCCATGATGCTTGAGCGGATATACACACCAAAAGAAAAAAGCGTACCTCCAGATTTCGGTATTTTGTTGGCCCCCGGCAAGATTGATGAGGCCTTGGGCCGTTTAAGAACCTCCCGAGAAATTTATGCAAGAACCCATCCGGTCGACGTTAAGGAAGCATCCCGCTGGGCTGCGCCTTAGCCATCGCGCTATAGCATCCTTTTAAATATGACCTCGTGAACCTATGTTAATCAGCATAATATGTTGCTAAGCGTTACTGGTCCGTTGGAGACGTCGTGAAACCTGGTTTGGAAAATCAACATGCGCCGCAGACTGGGCGCAAAGTGAAATCTGATGATTGTCGTAAACGATATGCGGCAATTGATTTGGGGACGAACAGCTGTCGATTGCTGGTCGCTGTACCCGATGATGCAGGCTTCCATGTCATTGATGGGTTTTCAAAAGTCGTACGATTAGGAGACCGGGTTTCAGAAACCGGTCGTTTTCAGCAAAGTGCTATTGATCGAACTGTTGCAGCGCTCAGGAATTGCGCTGAACGCATGGCGAATTACGGGCCTGTTGCTGTTCGTGCGGTTGCGACGCAAGCATGTCGGCAAGCTCAGGACGTTGATGCGTTTCTTGATCGAACTAAACGCGAGACCGGTATCGAGCTTGAGGTCATTGATCCATCTGAAGAGGCTGCACTTACAGTTGCCGGATGTGGAGACTTGTTACGCAAAGGTTATGCGCACGCGTTGGTGTTTGATATTGGCGGTGGCTCAACGGAAATAATGTGGATCGCGACACCTCGGGGTGAACCGGCGCGCATGATTGATATGATCTCACTGCCGTTTGGTGTGGTATCTTTAAGGGATGAGTTCGGTGCGGAATCGTTACCAAGCGAGACTTTTGAAGAGCTTTTAAAGCGGGTTGATCAACATCTGCAGCCATTTGATCAAAGAAACGGTATTTCTCAGGCAATTGCTGCGAATACCGTGCGGATGGTGGGTGCCTCTGGTACTGTGACGACATTGGGCGCAATGTACCTCGAATTACCACGCTATAAGCGCAACCGTGTCGATGGACTTGAGATGCGGTTCGACAGTATCCGTCTGATCGGCGCTCAGTTAGCCGGGATGACATGTGAAGAGAGAATTGCGCATCCTTGTCTTGGTCACGGGCGTGGCGATTTAATGTTGATGGGGCTGGCTGTTCTCCGCGCGGTGTGCGAACGCTGGCCGGTTGGCAAGCTTGGGGTTGCGGACCGCGGTATTCGAGAAGGTATTCTTGCGGAATTAATGGCGGCGGATGGCCACGACAAATTCGGGCCTAAACTACAACGTGGCATTTTTGAAATATGACGAATAAGACGGTAATAAATTGATGGCACGTGGCAGCGGTAAAAGTGGCAAAAAAGGATCAGGCGATCCCAGCGCAGCAAGCCGGGGCCTGCATACGCGTGTGAAAACCGCAAAGGGACGGCGGCTGTCCTCAACCCGTTGGCTGCAACGTCAATTGAATGATCCTTATGTTCAAGAAGCAAAGCGCTTAGGCTATCGGTCGCGCGCGGCATTCAAGCTGATTGAGCTCGACGAGAAATTTAAGTTCCTCAAGAAAGGCCTCAAGATCATTGATCTTGGCGCGGCACCTGGTGGATGGACACAGGTCACGATGGAGCGCTTGGGCAAAAGCGGCCATGTGGTCGGGATTGATCTTTTAGAAATTGACCCCGTTGCTGGTGCAGATCTGATTCAGGGCGATTTCATGGATGACGATGCGCCGGATCGTCTTAAGGCTTTGATTAATGGCCCTGCGGACATCGTTCTAAGCGACATGGCGGCATCGTCGACTGGACATCCGCATACGGACCATTTGCGCATTATGGGGCTGTTGGAAGTTGCGGCTGAGTTCGCTTTCGACGTTCTGGCGCCCGGCGGTACATTTGTTGGAAAAGTGCTGCAAGGTGGGGCAGAAAATGACCTGCTTGTGGAACTGAAGCGTAATTTCAAGACGGTTAAGCATGCAAAGCCGAAAGCGAGCCGTAGCGACTCGGCTGAGTTCTATCTGGTTGCGATGGGGTTCCGAGGCGAAAATAAAGCGGCTTAAGTTGCTAGAGAATACGATTTTCTTAAATTATTTCAAATACTTCTGCATACCGTAATCGATATCACTCAGGAAGCTTGTGAAAGAGAAAGTCGTGTGTATGATGACGCGTCAACGCCACAACTCAAGATCGGAGGCGTCATGGCACCGCCCAAGATTGAAGAAGCACTAACTTTTGACGACGTGTTGTTAATTCCAGCCGCATCTCATGTGCTGCCTGCGAATACCGACACCCGAACCCGTTTGACCAAAGAAATCTCGTTGAATATCCCGCTGATTTCAGCAGCGATGGATACAGTGACTGAGCATCAGCTTGCCATTGCAATGGCACAAGCTGGAGGCATCGGGGTCTTACATAAAAACATGACGATCGAAGAACAGGCGGCCGAAGTCCGGCGCGTCAAAAAGTTCGAAAGCGGCATGGTTTCAGACCCACTGACTATTCATCCTGATCAGACATTGGCTGATGCGCTCCGCCTGAAGGCAGAAACTGGTTTTTCTGGCATGCCGGTTGTTGAGCGCCAGAGCAATATTCTGGTTGGTATTTTGACCAACCGTGACATTCGGTTTGCCAGCAATCCCAATCAACCTGTCAGTGAGCTGATGACGCGGAATACTGCTGAAATGCCTTTGATTACGGTCAAAGAAGGCGTTGATGGTAAAGAAGCGCGCCGTTTGTTGCATCAATACCGGATTGAGAGATTAATTGTCGTTGATGATGGTTATCGCTGTGTCGGTCTGATCACCGTCAAGGATATGGAAAAAGAAGAACGTTTTCCGAATGCGTGTAAAGATGCGCATGGCCGTCTTCGTGTTGCTGCGGCAACAGGTGTGGGCGACGCGGGACGTGAACGTGCTGCGGCGCTATTAGATGCAGGATGTGACGTTGTAGTTGTTGATACTGCGCATGGTCATTCAGCCGGTGTCGTAAGTTCTGTGAGTGAAATCAAAAAGCTTTCGAATGCTGTGCAGGTTATTGTCGGTAACGTTGTAACGCCGGATGCGGCCAAAGCACTGATAGACGCAGGTGCGGATTGTATCAAAATTGGTATTGGTCCGGGTACAATTTGTACGACACGGATGGTTGCCGGTGTTGGTATGCCGCAGTTTACGGCTGTACTGGAAACTGCTGAAGAATGCCGCAAATCAGGCATTCCATGTATTGCCGACGGCGGGATCAAGTATTCTGGCGATATCGCCAAAGCGATTGCAGCGGGTGCCGATGCCGTGATGATCGGTTCGTTATTTGCGGGTACTGATGAAAGCCCAGGCGAAGTCTTATTGTTCCAGGGTCGGTCTTATAAGGCCTACCGTGGTATGGGCTCATTGGGTGCGATGGCTCGTGGTTCTGCAGATCGATATTTTCAGGAAGAAGTCTCTGATAGCCTTAAGCTTGTCCCAGAAGGTGTTGAAGGACGCGTCCCTTACAAAGGATCGATTGGCAATATCATCCACCAGCTAACCGGTGGTTTGTGCTCTGCGATGGGCTATACGGGATGTGGGACGATTAATGAATTACGTGAGAACGCGAGCTTCCGTCGGATCACCAATGCCGGTCTACGCGAGAGTCATGTTCACGATATTACCATCACCCGCGAGGCACCTAATTACCGTTCTGACGGGTAGGGGTAAGACATGACCCCGGGCGCACGGGTTGAAGCAACGATTGAATTGCTGACGGCGATTGATGCTGATGATCAAGCGCCGGATCATATTGTCGATGGGTATTTCCGTTCAAGACGATATGCAGGCTCCGGTGACCGACGTGATGTTGGGGGGCGGGTCTATGACGTGCTTCGCCGTCGCGCCAAGCTTGATTGGTGGATTGAGCGAACGGGTCTTAGTTTAGAAACCAATTCCAGGCTTCGTGCGATCTCATTTCTGATTTTAGAAGAACGCAAATCTCTGGACGACGTCAAAGCGATGTTTACGGGCACGCGCCATTGTCCCGAGTTGCTGAGCGACCCAGAAGCCGAGCTTGCAGAAGCACTTTATGGTCGGCCGCTGCTCAACCGCGATATGCCGGACCATGTTCGCCTTGAATACCCTGAATGGATGGACCGACCTTTTCGTGCGCTGTGGGGTGATAAGCTTGAACAGGAGATGTCTGCACTCAATCAAGTCGCACCGCTGGACTTACGGGTAAATACAATTAAAGGCACGCCTGAGGATGCACTGGCACGCCTTCAAGAAGATTATATCACGTGCGCGCCGACATCACTTTCTCCGTTAGGTATTCGTGTTGAAGGCAAGGTACGCTTGGGCGGGACCCGGGCCTTTAAAGAAGGGCTTGTTGAAGTTCAAGACGAAGGCTCACAACTTGTTTCTATGCTGTGTGGTGCCAAGCCTGGCATGACCGTTGTCGATTATTGTGCGGGTGCAGGCGGTAAGACTTTGGCGCTCGCCGCCGCTATGGCGGATGAAGGTCGTTTGTCTGGCCGCCTTTTCGCACTAGATATTTCACGGTATCGGATGGACCGGATGACACCCCGCCTAAAGCGTGCAGGTGCAGTTCAGGTGCGCCGACGTGCGATTGCTGCGGTTGATGAGCCGTGGGTTGAAGAACATAAAGGATTTGCAGATCGGGTTCTGATCGATGTGCCATGCACAGGAACTGGGAGCTGGCGACGCAACCCGGATGCGCGATGGTGCTTCACGCCGGAGCGACTGGCTGAAATTCGTGAGAACCAACAGCGTATTATGTTAAGTGCTGCCGAATTGGTGAAGCCGCATGGTCGTTTGATTTATGTGACGTGCTCACTTTTACAAGAAGAGAACGAGCAGCAGCTCGCATGGTTTGTGGAAAAGAAGCCAGAATTTCAGCCAATCCCAATTGACGAAGTCTGGTCTGAAACTGTTGGCGGTCCGCCGCCCCCATCAGGGCCGTGTCTTAGGCTATCACCTGCATCAGCAGGCACGGATGGCTTTTTCTGTGCGGTGCTTGAGCGTCAGCGCTAAGGCTTATCAAAGGCGCTCATGGCGCTCAAACTCATTTTCAAGTTCTTCAAAACGGCGTCTGGCGTCAACATCCTCAGCTAAATCCACGAGTGCAGGTGTGTCGCAATGCAAACACACGCGGTCACGTGTTGATTTTGCATCCCGGCTCCATTCACCCCCTTCTTCGCCGAGCTTTGGGGCCTTGGGATAGCGAGAGCGCATAAAATAGAAAAAGCCTGCGCGTTGTTTATCGATAGCTTTGCACAAATCGAAAGCACGCCTGACAACAACAACGCCTGGCTCTTCGGTCTCGTCATCTTCGAACATGGATGATGGGAACTTCGGTAGATCGTCGTCGTCTTTATCCAGTCGCTTAGCGACGGCGGCGAGTGCTTCCGCAGCCTGTCCCATTTGATCTGCATACGCATCAAGATTGGTGCCATCCATATTGCTTGGTTGCAAGGTCATTTTGTGATGCAGGTGTTGGTTCTGTTGCAAGCACAGGCTCTTCTTCAACAGGGTCCTGATGCATCGGCGGTGGCGTTGGAGCTGCAATCGGTGGCGGTGGCTCTATAGGCGGTGGCGGCGGTGGTGCCGGTACGGGCTCAACAGGAGGTTCTGGCTTAACCGGCGCACTCTCAACTGATTTGAAAATTGTTGTACGGACATTCTCAAGGACGGCCAGCTTTCTTGGGGCGTCGGCGGGTTTGTTTTTCTTTGGGATATTTATTTTGAGTTTTGGCGTGGGCTTTTTTTGTGCGCTTAGCGTTTCAAGTTCGCCGTTCTCAACAATGGCGATGACAATTTCCAGCATCTGACCGTTCTTGGCACCAACATCTAATCCTTTGAAAGGATGCTCGTCGCCATCATCGGGGAGCTTTAATGTCACGGTCCGGCCAGACGCACTGCTATCGCCCCAGCGCATCAAGCGAACCTGGTATGTATTTTTTCACTCAAAAGACAGCTCCCATACGTTAGTGTATCCTGCGAAGATGGGCTTGCGTCAATGGAGCGACGATGCTGGCAGGCATATGGTATTTGTTTTTAAGGAGGATTCTTCATGGGTGGAGTCATCGCGACTTTAACTGAAATATTTCAAGGGGGGCTTGGAACGGCAACAGAATCGCCCGTTTTTGGAGGGTGTGATGGCCGCATGTGCCATGGTTGCGACGACGGATGGCAAGGTGAGCTTTGCTGAAAATGTTCGTGTCGACCAGATATTACTGACACTTGATCGCTTGAAAGTCTTTGATCCACACGAAGGGGTCGATATTTTTCGCGTATTTTGCGAGTCGATTCTTGAGAATCCTGAAATAGGTCATGCCGAAGCACGTGAGGCCATTGCAAAGATCACATCGAATGCTGAAGACGGTGCTTTGTTGCTGCGTGTGTGTGTTGCTGTCAGTGAAGCAGACGGCGAAGCGAGCCTTGCGGATCAAATTGAAATTGTATCGATGTGCTCACGTTTTGGCATAGACCCTGCCGAATGTGGTTTATACATTGATATGCCGATCAACGATTTCCTAAAACCCAGATATGAATAACGGATCAAGCGACCTTAGAGGATTCGATCTTCTTTGGTTTCATCATCATCAGCGGAAAGGAACGTTGTTATCACAGCCATTGGCGCAGCCAACATGAGTTTGATGCCGGCATTGTTCAATTCTTTAAGGGCGGCTTTGTTAACAGCATATCGGACTTCGAAATACCGGCTGGATGGCACCCAATAACGAATGCCTAAGATGATGCCGCCATAGGTGAAATCATGAATGCCGATTTCTGGTGTCGAGCCACCTTCAATTGCTTCAATGCCATCAACGGCACGTTTTGCAGCTGCCTTTACGACGTCGATGTCTTGACCTTCGGCAACAGCAATCTTTGTTTCGACAACGCGGCGGGTTTGAGAATTCACAATGATGCGGCTGACGATTTCTTTATTGGGAACAGTGATACGCTCGTCGTCTTCACCAATTAGAACGGTGTGGGCGAGAGTGATTTCTTCAACGACACCGCCTGCGGCGCGGTTCACGGTGATTGTGTTTCCAACAACAAACGGGCGCGCAAGAATAATAGAAACACCCGCGCCGTAGTTCGATAGTGGGCCTTGAATGGCAATTGTCGCACCGAACGCACCCGCACCTGCAAGGGCGATCAAGGGTGCGATTGAGACACCAAAGTTGCCCAGTGTGAAGATTATAAGGAACACGATGGCGATGATTTTAACGACATTTCCAATGAAGCGAGAGAGGGTGACATCAACCTCACGCGCTTCCATCATCAGCGCGACGCGTCCACCAATCCATGACGCGACCTCCAAGCCGACCAACAGGAATACGAGACCACCTAAAAGCTGAAAGCCGTATTCAACGCCAAATTCGACCACGATATCTGCGTACTTGGAAGCGGCTTCTAATTGTTCGCCTATATTGGCTTCGAGGTTTTTGTCCATGATAGGGCTCTATTATTTGGGTTCAACAATGACGGCAGTCCCGGTCGCAACGACAAATAACATACTTTTGCCATCGCCCGAGATTTCGTTATAGGCAAGATCAATACCAATAACGGCATTCGCGCCAGAAATCAGGGCTTCGCGTCTGAGTTCTGTGAGGCACGTGAGACGGGCGTTCCGTAATACTTTTTGAGATGATGATGTGCGACCACCAAAAATATCAGTAATGCTTGCGAAGAAATCTTTGAACAAGTTCATGCCAAATACGCACTCGGCTGTGATGATCTCTATTCGCTCAACAACTTTTTACTTATCCATATTGTTTTCAGTTGTGAGAATCAGTTCCTTCGCCAATTCATCAATAACTTCCGTCGACAACTCATCGAATTGTTTGTTGTCGATCAATTCCTGAATTTTCTCGTCGCTTTTACCAAATATACCGAACATATATCGCTCCCGTTAAATCTATTGGTTTGAGTATGCGATGGATTGAGCAAGATGAAATCCTCCTGGATAGAATTTTCAGGTTGGCTATGAAGTTAGTCTTGTCTCTCTGCTTTCTTTCCGACATCTTTTGCGCCTCAAAGGAGACTATTCGAATGCCTAACGATCCAAAAACCATTGTTGATAACCTTTTATCTCAAGCTCAAATTGTCCGTACGCCATGCGGTGATGGCGAGATGGAATGGCAAGTCTGGGGGAAGGCGACATCGCATCCTCCATTGTTTCTATTGCATGGTGGATTTGGTTCGTGGACGCATTGGATTGCCAATGTTGAGAGATTATCCAAGACCCGCCTTGTGGTTACCTGCGACATGCCTGGCCTTGGTGACAGTGCATCGGCGCCGGGTGAGTTAGCGCCTGACAACCTTGCCCGCCCGATCTGTGATGGTCTGGACGCGGTTATTGGACAGGGCACAGCGTTTGATCTCGCAGGATTTAGCTTTGGCGGATTGATCGGGTCCCGTGTCGCGGCAATCATCGGTGACAGGATGCGTCATTACATCGCCGTCGGTGCGAGTGGTTTTGATGGTTTGCACGTTCGTGTTCTGGGTATACGCGTGCCTGAAAAGGACATGAGCGATGCTGAAAAGAACGAAATACATCGTGAAAATTTACAAATTCTGATGCTCGCCGAAGCTTCGAATATTGATGATCTTGCTGTTTATACGCACCGGAAAAACGTTGCCAGATCGCGCGTGCGCTCACGCCCGATGTCGCTTGGTAATCATCTGGTTGAGGCATTGCCGGAGATTAAAGCCAAGCTTGCCGGTATTTGGGGTGTCCATGATGCAACAGGCGGCGGGCGAGATGAAATCCTCAAACGCCGTGATATTTTTGCTGAGCGCCAAAAAGATGTGCCGTTCGAGATTATTGAAGATGCCGGGCATTGGGTGATGTATGAGCGCCCAGAACAATTTGAAACCGCGTTACTTGGCATTCTTGATCGCAACGAGGCTTAGCTAATACTGGAATGATATCAGTTCGACGATCAACACCGATCAGGCGTCCTTTCTTTTTGCCAACGCCTCAGCGTAGGCTTTGACACTGTCTTCAAGGGTGCGGCTGGTATCAAGGGTTTCGCGCGTTTCAGACGCAAACGGTGTTTCGCTCATCAGTTGGAACATCCATGCAGCGCCATCATGAAAGCCACCGCTCACATCAGCTTCGCGGAATGTCTTGGAGATCTCTTCCATTTCACCAATCCAGCGGCTACTGTCGGCAGGCAGAAACGGAACTTTGCTCCGCATCGCAGCCAGATTAGCATCTTGAGAATGTTCAAATTCTGCAATAAGCGGGTCCAACAAGTTGTTCTGTTGGGCGGTCAACAGGACCGATGTCCAAAGCGTCCAACTGCCCTTAGTGAGGCCTGCATAGACCATCTTCATTGCCGATGCCTGACCGATATCCGGGCCCAGATTAATCACTTCAAAGCCTTTGCCGTCCAATGCTTCCATCGCACTCGTGTCTGGTCCTGAGACATAGAACCGCGATGACTTACTTTTATTTGGGGCTAGGCCGATGATGCCTGCATCAATAAAAGTCGCGCCTGCATTGGTGATATGTATAGATAATTCTGTCGCTGTGCCGGGGGAGATCGCATTGCAATCAACATACACGGGCGTTTTGTCCGTACGCACCATGGCAGCACCAACGTCTTCAGCGAGTTTAGGCGCAGATGTCGGTGGCAAGATCGATAAAATCACATCGGCTTCGCTTACCACCGCGTCGAGATCGCCAACGTCTTTAAGCTGCCCCGCTTCGGAGAGTTTTCTTGATCGCTCGGAGCGACCGACTAAAGACGTAATGACCTCATGACCGTGCTGGCGCAGAACAAGGCCGACGCCGTGCCCCATGTCGCCTGGCATCAAAATCGCAATGGTTGCGTTGCTCATATCATTGTTCCTTTGTCATGAAGTCGAGAATTCTGTGATGACGTCACCAGCATTTGCGACATCGTCGACAAGTCCGTCAGATGTTGCGACCTGATTACCGTTGATCCAAACGCCAATGACACCAACAGCGTCGGTTGTCAGGCGATGCGCGCCAGCGGGTAAATCAAAGATACGTTTCTTTGTGCCGCGATCGACAGTGCTTGGTTCAAACAACATTAAGTCGGCGGCATGGCCGACCTCGATCAATCCACGTCCTGCGATGTTGAAGATAGATGCAGGCTTGCCGGTTAACTCGTGCACGGCGGCGGCCACGCTCATCTTGCCCAGATCACGTGACCAGCGACCAAGTAGTCTGAGACCAAATCCAGCGTCACAGAAAAACGTCAAATGCGCGCCAGCATCCGATAGGGCAACAGAAGCCGCCGGGTGCGTCAGCATTTTACCAACGGCGTCCTCGTCAGAATTCAAGAGCACAGCTGTAAAGATTGTTTCGAGATCTTCGGCAATGGCGACATCAAGCATGAGATCAAGAGGATCAACATCGCGCTCTGATGCGACGTCGCCCAAAGTCTGGTGCTCAAGGTCACGGTAATTATCAGTCGCAGCCTCGGTGACTTCGATCTTATTCCATTCACCATTGAACAAGCGCACGCCTGCAGGCGAGGCCAGTTCATCTCTGACAGATTGACGCCAATCAGGATCGCCAAGCCGTTGCTTTAAATCTTCTTTGGAGAGTTTCATCAACGGCTGCCAACTGTCGAAGCCTTCAAGCGGGTAGGCGGATTTCATCGTAAAATCCATTGTCAGCGGACAGCAGGATACTTGCCCCCACAGCTCATGACCGCGTGCGCGTGCATCTGCGATCTGCGCCAATTCGTCCAGTGTATCTGTCGGCTTAGTCGAGTTGTGGAGTAAAGCGGCGATCATGATGGGTCGTCCGGTTTTTTTGGCCAGGTCTTCAAGGTAAGGCACATCTGTGCGGTTGCCCTTGGTCAGCATAAAAATGCCACGACCCGATTTCGCCATGGCCTGGACCAGTGCCAGTAATTCTTTGTCATCTGCCAAGCGAGACGGCATTGGTACACCCGCCCAGCCATTGTGTTGAGGTGCTGTAGACGTGGCAAAACCAACAGCACCTGCGGCCATGCCTTGTTCAATAATGGCGCACATTTCGGCTATTTCAGCGTCGTTTGCAGCACGCTCAGTCGCGGCGGCACCCATCACATACGTGCGAATAGAGCTATGCCCTAAGAAGCATGCAACGTTCGGTACGGTGCCTTTGTCAGCCAGCATTGAAATGTATTCAGGGAATGTTTCAAAACCCCAATCGATGCCTTCGCGCAAAGCTTCAAGCGACATGCCCTCAACCTGTGTCAGGTTCTTCATGACCAAATCACGGTCGCGTTCCTTGCAGGGGGCAATAGTGAAGCCACAGTTCCCCATGACGATGGTCGTGACGCCAAGAGCCGGGGAAGGACGGACACTTGGGTCCCAGGTGATCTGCGCATCGAAATGCGTGTGTGTATCAATAATGCCGGGCATGAGAGCCAAGCCAGCGGCATCGATCTCTTCAGCGCCAGCGGCGTCCAGGCCTGAGCCGATATTACAAATCTTCCCGTCTTTGACCCATACATCCGTATCAGACGTGGGTTCAGCGCCGGAGCCATCGTATACGGTGGCATTTCGAATAATGAAGTTCATGATCTATCTCAGTTGGGGATGCTATTTCAGAAATTCAATCTCAACGAAGGCACATTCAAAATCGTTACCGTTGATGACGTCGTGTTCGACACCGACTTCACGGAAATACGGCACACCATTTTGCATCGGTGCAATCGTGAGCTCATCGGCACCTGTATTAATTTCCAGTTGGCCATCAAATAACGGCACGATGACATAATCATACTCGTGACGATGCCAACCCGTGCTGTCACCGCGATTTTTAAACCGCCATTCTGTTACACGGGTACGCTCGTTCTCGATAAAAATAGTCGGCACTGCTGTGCCCGATGTGACTTGATCACACATATAACCGCTCCTTAGTCTTTATCAGTGTCAGAATGACCCAGGTCTTTGCCGGGTGCGATGATATCACGTACGCATTGTTTCAGTTCTTTGCTTTCTGGAAAACGTCCACCCTCAGTTTTGCGATCAAAGATCACGGTGCCATCTGCGGATTGGATACGAAATGTCCCGCCATCATCAGGCACAAGCATGAGCCCGCTGATGTCATCACCAAATGTGAACAGCAGTTCTTGTGCCATCCAGGTTGCGCGAAGAATAAATCGGCATGTGCGACAGTAATGGATTTCGATAATCGGTTTAGACATAGCGCAGCCTCCATATTGGGTGTATCAAAAGCAGGTATCACATTGGGGGTTTCGTGATGATTTGGTCAACCTGGATCACTGCGATTTGCAGGAATGTCGTTATAAATGGCAGACGCGTTATTCGGTTTTATCTTTCTTCTGACCAATCCTGGTTTCTTGGCCGCGGACAAGGCGAACAATATTCTCTTTGTGGCGTACCATTGAAAGAACGGCCAATCCTGCCGTCATGATCATGATGGTGGTGTTGCCACTAAACCACCATGTGATGACGGGGGCAGCGGCCAGGGATCCCATCGACGCTGCTGAGGAAAACCTGAACGTACCAGCGATAAGAAGCCATGCGCAGCATGTAAGGACACCAACCGGCCATGACACCATCAAGATTGCACCCAAAGATGTCGCAACACCTTTGCCACCCTGGAATTTAAGCCAGATTGAGAAATTGTGTCCGAGCACAGCAGCAAAGCCAGCGACAATGCCTGCGACTTCGTTGAATTGTATAAAGATCAATGCAGCGACAGCGCTCTTTGAGGCGTCGAGGATCAACGTTAAAAAAGCCAGAAACTTGTGGCCGGTGCGCAAAACATTCGTGGCACCAATATTACCAGAGCCAATTTTACGGATATCACCGAGACCAGCCATCCGTGTCAGGACGAGACCCCACGGAATGGAACCCAGCAAATAGCCAGCGAATGCCGCAAGGGCGATCAACATGTTTGGATCAAGATCGTTCATACGTCTAGTCGGCCACGAAAACGGTGCGTCCGTCAATAACCGTGCGTGTAACAGCCCCTTGCATCAAGCGGCCGTCGAACGGTGTATTCTTTGATTTGCTGAGTAATTTATCAGCACTGACTTTCCATCCACGCTGAAGATCAAACATCACAAGGTCCGCAGGATGGCCTTGAACGAGCTTGCCCGCGCGAAGCTTGAGCAGGTCAGCAGGTGCAGAGGTGACGAACTTCAAGGCGTCGAGCACGGACATATGGCCGTTATGGTGAAGCTCAAGGACGACAGCGAGCAATGTCTCAAGGCCGACCCCGCCCATCGCGGCAGCTGCAAAAGGCAGGCGCTTTGATTCTTCATCTTGCGGCGTGTGATCAGATGCAATGCAATCAATGGTCCCGTCGATAATGCCATCAACAATAGCGCGACGATCTGTTTCTTCACGTAACGGCGGTGACAGTTTCGCAAACGTTCGGTAATCACCGATGGCGACTTCGTTCAGTGCAAAATAGGGCGGTGAAGTGTCGCATGTAATCGGAAGGCCACGTGCTTTCGCCTGACGAATAGCCTCAACGGATTCAGAGATGGACAGGTGTGCAATATGTAAACGCGCACCAGTCAATTCAACCAGCCGGATATCACGCTCAATCATCATGATCTCAGCCTGACGTGGAATACCAACGAGCCCTAGGCGTGTTGCCGTCTCGCCTGCATTCATTACACCACCCACTGCGAGGCTTGGCTCTTCTGGGTGCTGACAGATCAATAAATCGAATGTGCGGGCATACATCATGGCCCGGCGCATGACTTGTGCGTTGGCTACGGGATGGAAGCCATCCGTAAAGGCGACGGCACCAGATTCTGCGAGCATACCTAACTCGGCAATCTCTTTACCCTTCAGGCCTTTGGTGACTGCACCATAGGGAAATACTTTTGTCAGTCCTTGCAAACGTGCGCGCCTGGCAACGAACTCAACCACAGACATATCGTCGATGACGGGGTCCGTATTGGGCAAGCACACCATTGATGTGATACCGCCTTTGGTCGCGGCGCGACCGGCACTTGCGATCGTTTCTTTGTAATCTTCGCCAGGTTCACCGAGGTAAACCCGCATATCGACAAGGCCAGGAGCCAGGCAAAGCCCTTCACAATCGATGACGGTCACGCCTTCGAGGGCGAGGTCCGCAGTAACTTTAGGGCTGACAGCCTTGATCATCTCGCCCTCGGTGAGGACGCCGCCAATTTTGTCCAACCCGGTTGCGGGATCTAAAAGCCGTGCGTTGATATAAGCAACCCGGCCCGGCATGCGATCACCTTTGACAGCCATCAGAGGTTCCTCTGTGCATTGTGTTCAAGGTTCGCGGTAAGAATTTCCAGCGCTGCCATGCGGACAGCGACACCCATCTCAACCTGTTCATGAATGGCGCTACGTCCAAAGTCATCAGCAACTTCGCTATCGATTTCGACACCCCGGTTCATAGGACCCGGGTGCATAATCAATGCATTTGGCTTGGCACCTTCAAGCTTGGCGTAATCAAGACCAAAGAAATGGAAGTATTCGCGAACCGAAGGCAGATAGTTGCCGTCCATGCGTTCTTTTTGAAGACGGAGCATCATGACAATATCACAGTCTTGCAGACCTTCGCGCATATCGTAGAAAACCTCGACGCCCATATGCTCGATACCGGTTGGGATCAGCGTGCGCGGCGCAATCAGGCGCACGCGCGCACCCATTGTTGTCAAAAGATGGATGTTTGAGCGGGCAACCCGTGAATGCAGAATATCTCCACAAATGGCAACGCGGAGCCCCTGAATTTCTCCCATGCGTCGACGAATGGTCAGCGCATCGAGGAGTGCTTGGGTCGGGTGTTCGTGTGATCCGTCGCCACCATTGATGACCGCGCAATTCACTTTTTCAGATAACAGCTTCACCGAGCCCGATTCTGGATGACGGACGACCAGTACATCTGGATGCATGGCGTTCAACGTCATTGCGGTATCGATCAGGGTTTCACCCTTTTTGACCGAGCTTGTCGCGACCGACATGTTGATGACATCACCGCCCAGGCGCTTACCCGCAAGCTCAAAAGAGGTGCGGGTACGGGTTGAGTCCTCAAAAAACAGATTGATAATCGTGCGTCCGCTTAAGACCGCTTTTTTCTTATCGGCCTGACGGTTCTGCTCGACATAGCTCTCGGCTCGATCAAGCAGTGCAGTAATTTCAATAGGATTGAGACCCTCGATGCCGAGGAGATGCTTATGGGGAAAGCCGAATGGCGCGTTACACTCGTTCATAAGCGCGCACTATATTCCTGAGTCTGCCATTTCGGCAAGCGCTGAAATGAAAGCGTTGATCACCGTGCTTTGTTGGCTTGCGAGTGCTGGATCAAGTAGTATGTTTCGGCGTGGGCGATTCGCAACACGTCCACGCATCAGCGAGTAGGGTAGCGTATGGAGGAGTACGCAAAGGTCCACGACAGGCTGGGCCAACTCTTAAAAAAAGACATGGTTTTCGTCGTAGGTGCGACGCGCTGGGGCACGTCTTGGGTTCAGCAGTGCTTAGATACCCACCCTAAGGTCTGCTGCAAGGGTGAGGGCCACTTCACCGATACGCTGTTTCCGGATTTAGCCAAGCTTGTAGACCAATACAATCAGAACGCTGAGAAAATCGGCAACCGAATGCAACTTGCCGGATTGCAGGGCAATGCCGCGGGCTTCACATTTGAAGATGTTGAGTATCTGATGCAATCGGCTGTCATGCTGATGATGCAGCGCTGGGTGCCTGAGGACGAAGATGTCTCGTGCATTGGCGAGAAAACGCCGGAGCATGTGCTGTCACTGGAATTGCTGGACCGTCTATTCCCGAACATGCGGGTTATTCACGTTGTCCGCGATGGCCGTGATGAGGCTGCAAGTGCCTAGGATTTCAATATGGGTATCTCTAAGGGGGAGTTCCCAAGGCGGTATTCGAGCTTTGCGGACTTTGCCGAGACGTTTGCCCGGAACTGGTCACGCTCTGTGGGTGCAGCACGCCGGTTTGGCCGCTTGAACCGCCGCCGATATTATCAAATTCGCGCCAAGGAAGTCATCAACGAGCCAGCTCCCATTGTCCGTCGCATGTTCAGGTTCTGCGATGTTGATGACCGGGAAGAACACGTTCAGGCAGGCATCAAGCAAGCCTATCAGGTCGCACCGTTAGATCTGGACCCGGGCGTCTGGCAGAACCGCTTTGATAAAGACGCCACACGTCGCTTCCACCGTCAGTCGGGCGAATTGTTGAAGCTGCTGGATTACGCGGTGGCTGAGTAAGCGGTTAATTACATTAAACGCGGGCGGCAATTCTTGAGCGTCGATTACTCACAATCCCAATGATGTAAGCGCCAAAGCCAACGACCAGCACACCAACACATAGGTACAAGAGCTTCGCGTACTTGTGCTCAGCCCCGGTGAGGCTGCCGACAATACCGGTGTAACCACTGGTTTCCAGGAAGTAAAGGCTGGCATCTACGATGGCGGCGATGAACGACGTGGCATAGCTCCAGGATGGCACGTCCGTGCGGCCTAGAAAAATCGAGATCACGATGACGGGGGTTAGATAAAGTGATTCGGTGCAGCTGACGGCGACGGCACCAAACAGGTCTTTGCTACCAAGAAACAAGAAGCCCAGACCTCCGATTGTGAGGGCGACCATGGCAATGCGACCATTTGCGACACGCTCGCTGGCGATGCGCATATCGGCAATGGCGAGCTTTGCCGCAGACGACAATGTTGAATCTAGCGTCGAGATCGCTGAGACGATCAATGCGATATTGAACAGGATCATGGTGGGCTCGCCAAACAGGCGGTTGAGCGCGGCGAGTATGGCTTCACCGGATTCTTTGTTAAGTCCTGCGATCACACCCAGCATGCCAAATGCGAGAACGCAGAGAACACTGATCCAGCCGGCATGAATGAAGCTGAGGCGTGTTGTCCGGCGATCTGCGATAAACCTACGGTCCATCATCACAGGGTCATGCATCGGATAGCTCAACACCTGCAAGCCAGCAACGGCGAGGAGGACCCAGCCGGGAGATGTGATGTCCGGGCTGCTGGACAGGATGGCGTCGACGTTGAACAAAGGGCCCACGACCGTCTGCACGCTCATAATGATAAGGACGATCAAAAGGGCGAGCATTTGCACGACATCGGTGCGAAGCGATGCCCGGAGGCCACCCATCATCGAATATCCAAGACCAAACACGGCCATGGCAATGACTGCAATGATGTACGTTGAGCTGCCAGCACCACCAAAGATCAGGCCAATCACAATAAGATTCGCGAAGACTTCTGATAGCAAACGCACTGCAACGACAATGTTGTAGCAATAACTGCCAAGACGGCCATGTCATGCTGTCAAAAACGATTGAATGCTCGAAAACCCATGCCGGAATCGTACTTGGTCAATAATCACAGCGCCCGTAAAGAAGGAAAGATAGTAGGCGGCATAAGCGACGGTGCCTGCGATGCCATAGTAATACCCGAGGATAGCTGCGTTCATCAGGGAGCGCGCAAAATCCATGTCGTGACTTGCGATAAAATCAGAGTCAGCAAGCTGGGCGCAGCACCTTGTTCATCAACGCCCCGGAAGAATCCATCAACAGTCGTGCGGCGAGGAGAAACAATGAGCGTGGCAATCGCCATGAAAATAATGGCGCCGATAAGGACTGTAGACATGTGGACTCCGAATGAGGTCTGTGAATGCGTCAGACCATGCCTTGGCGATCCCATGAGTGAAAGTCACAACCCTGTGAGGGTTAGTGGATGAGGCTTAAAAGAACGGGCATACTGAAAATAGTAGCCAGATGGGACGCCGTTACGATAGCCGCCATGAGCTCAGCGTCACTGCCCATTTGCCTGGACACCACATAAGATGTCGATGACGTAGGCAGGCCTGCAAAAATAACAGGGACGATCAAGGCGTAGCCTTCGAGGCCGAGCATCGTTCCAAGGCCAAAAGTCACGAGCGGCAGGAGTAATAACTTTAATCCGCAGGAAACGGCTGCAGGTGCACTGGCAGCTTTGATGCTTGAGAGTTTGAGGCCTGATCCTACAGCCATTAGACCCATCGGCAGGGCAGCATTACTAAGAAGCTCAAGTGTCGGGCCGATGATCGGCGGCAAACCCCAACCCGCAGCATTGAATAAAGCGCCAATAAAGCAGGCCTGAATCAATGGGTTCTTGAGGCTGCCGATTGAGATATTACGCCAGCTGCGAGACCGTTCTTCGTTCCCCAACCAATGCAAATGGCCCAAACGCCTAGAAAATTGATCGTCACACCAACGCTCAGCAAGGTGACGGCCATCGCCCCCGTTGCATTATCGCCGAATACGCTGAGCGTAATCGCGATACCAACATAAGCATTAGAGCGGAAGGCTCCTTGGAAAACGGCCACGAACTGCTCGGGGTTAAACCCAAGTAAGCGGCGAAACGGGACAGTCGCAGCAGCCGTTAAAAGAATACTGATGATGATTGCTGAGGCGATCGGAGATGAGGTGCTCCAGTCGATATCTGCGGCTGAAATTTTGACAAAAAGTAAAGATGGGAACAAGCCTGAGAATGTAAGGCGTTCAACCGATCGCCAGAATTCGTCGTTAAACCCGGCCTTGGACTTCAGAAGAATGCCAAGTCCGATCAATAAAAAGATCGGAATAATCACACTCGCAATGTGGCCCATTAAAAACGCCCGGCGATACTGTCGAGTGCACCTTGAAGGATATAACCGGCAGCCATTTTATCCACGACGTCCTTACGCCGTTTCCGTGTCATATCAGCCTCGGTCACTAAAAAGCGTTCTATCGCAGACGTTGATAACCGCTCATCCCAGAATGCGACGGGTAGATTAAGCTGCATAGATATTTCGGATGTGAGGTCGCGTGTTTTTTGGCATCTGGGCCCTTCGGTGCCGTCCATGCTGACAGGCAACCCCACCAGCAAGCCACCAACTTCTTCGTTTTTAACAATCTCGCGCATTTCAGCGACAGCAGTAGCAAATTTCTTTGTGCGCATGATTGTTTTTACCGGGCTGGCAATCATGAACATTGGGTCAGAAATAGCTAGGCCAATGGTTTTGTCACCAATATCTAACCCTAAAAGCCTTTGCCCCGTGGTGAGGGCTGCGAGGAGTGCGGCAATATTTTCAAATACGTCTGGACGGCTCATGGATTTGGCTAGCTACTCATTTCTAGTATCGAGTGAAAGACTTGGATATCATATACTTAATCGAAAGGCATCGTCCTTTTCGAATTGGCATAAGGGAAAGCGAATGAACGGTGTTCAAACGCAACATACTCCAAAAGGTATCAGCGCGGGTCTGCTGAGGGTTTTTCTTGTGCTCGCTGCATTCGGATTACCTACGAGTGCACTCGCAGCCGAGATGCCGTTCTTAGGCGAAACGATTACGCTGGCTGCTGGGAAGTATCTCGTCAAAAAAGATGTTAATGTCAGGTCGATCCCCAAGACGTCCGGTAAACGTGTGGATGGTTTGAAAAAGGGCGAAATTGTTCGTGTCGTTGGGCGCTCGGGTAAGACGGCTTGGTTGGCGGTCGTCAAGGATGGTAAACCGTTGGGATTTGTTTACGGCACGGTCCTATCGCCGATTATCGATGGCGAAATCGAAGAAGATGTGACCGGTGAAATTCGATTGGGTGCGGACCATCGCTGTGGCTTCCGTGTTCATTTTATTGGCAAGGCCGGGGGTGAAGGTAACGAGGTCCGCTCCGCCGATTATGATGTCAGTATTGTTTGTGAACGGGGTGGTGAGCGTATCCGCTTTCCAGCGCAAATGTTTATGACGGAAGTCCCATTTGACGGATCGAACAAGCGGAAGGTGTTTCAGATAAATGTAGACCTGCTGGATGGCGTGCATAGTCTTATTGATGTGTTTTCGACGATCATGTTGTTCGATCTTGATAAGGGTGAGGTCCGCTTCGATAGCGCGACGGAAAAAACTTTTGTCCGGGCAAGTGGCGGCTTGGCGTCTTTGCCATCTACCAATGTATCCAGAGCCTTGTTGTCTGCCGCTGAGATCGCCCTAACGCATTGGTCGGATACTGCGTGGGATGATATTTTCAAACAAGCTCAATGACTTCAGTGGTCTTTTCCCTGGGCGTTAAGCTAAAGAAAATGCGAAGGTGTAATAGGTTCTAGGGTCGCCATCAGAGGGCATTTCTTTATCTAGAATTTTCACAGTGAAGCCTAAATCCTCTGTGAATGCCAAAAGGTCATTAATCTCAGGATAATTCGCCTTGGCCATGAGAATTTGTGCGCCGTCCTTCAGATGCTTCGCAATGTTGGTAAAGAACGCCTTATGAACACGGTAGCCTCCATCCCATTGAGCGCCTTCCACGACGTAGATAGCTTCGAGTGAGCGTCCGGGCAGGTTTGCGATGACAAAATCAAATTGTTCGTCGTCCGTTAAGGCGGTCAACCCATCCGATGTGCGTGTGTCGATTTGTGTCACAAGGCCGTGTTTTTCGGCATTTATCCGCGTGTTACGAACGGCATCGACATTGATATCCAACGCGACACACCGTGACGCGCCTGCGATTCACGCAAATATCGTCAGGACACCTGACCCCGTGCCTACATCAAGAACTTCGGCATCATTCGATATGTTGAGGTTGTTTATCAGCAGCGATGAGTCGAACCTTGGCGGGAACACACTGGGAAGCACAATAAACTCATGCCCCTCAACAGAGACCGTTTCGCCATCTGATGAGATGGACGTCCAATCGATTTGTTGCTCTCGCTGAAGGGCGGTCACTTGCGTCAAATCGGCTGGGCTGAGGACATCTTTTATACGCATGAGGCATTGTGGTCGCTAGATGCTGCTTCGTGCAATATTTTTTCTGATCTTGCCCCGAACAACAGGCATACACCTATCAGCTTGCCCCGTTATATCGCGGATGTTAATTTTCGCCCGCAAACAAGCATTCACTTGGCCTATCGGAGCCCCTGATGTCGCTAACAAAGGACGATGTTCGCAAGATCGCATTTCTCGCGCGCATACGCGTACCGGAAGAACGTTTAGAACCCATGGCAGGCGAGCTGAATAATATCGTCGGCTGGGTCGAGCAATTGGCAGAAGTTAATACTGATGGGGTTGAGCCGATGACCAGTGTTGTCGAAACGGAAACGCCATTGCGGGCCGATGTGATCACACAACGTGCGATTTCCGATAAAATTTTGGCCAACGCACCAGATGGGGAGGGCTCATTCTTTGCTGTGCCTAAGGTGGTCGAATGAGCGATCTTCGTGATTGGACGATAGCGTCCGCTGCCGATGCGCTTACCAAGGGTGAGACATCTTCGGTCGAACTGACAGATGCCTTTATCGAAGCTATTGAGGCCAATCGTTCTCTGAACGCATTTATTACCGAGACGCCTGAACTTGCGCGCCACCGTGCTGCTGAGTCCGATGCGCGCCGCGCTAGTGGTGACGCCAAGGGACCGATGGATGGTGTGCCGATCGCGATGAAGGATCTGTTCTGTACTGAGGGTGTGCGGACCACAGCGGCCTCGCATATTCTGGACAATTTTGTGCCGACTTATGAAAGCACGGTCAGTGGGAAACTTCGGGATGCCGGTGCAGTGATGCTCGGCAAAACAAACCTTGATGAGTTCGCAATGGGCTCGGCCAATATTACGTCATATTTTGGATCGGTCAAAAATCCATGGACGCCTGAAGGTGCCAATGCTGATTTAGTTCCGGGTGGCTCGTCTGGTGGCTCAGTGGCTGCGGTTGCTGGTGGTTTAGCAATCGCTGCAACAGGGACAGATACGGGCGGCTCTATCCGTCAACCTGCGTCGTTCACGGGTCTGGTTGGCATGAAACCAACTTATGGTCGGTGTTCACGGTGGGGTACGATTGCGTTTGCATCTAGCCTCGATCAGGCAGGCCCATTAACCCGCACGGTCGAAGATGCGGCGATTATGCTGCAAGCGATGGCGGGGCATGATCCAAAAGATTCAACGTCATTACCAATTGATCTGCCTGATTTCCGTAGCGCATGCACAACGGACGTCAAAGGCCTGCGCGTCGGTATTCCAGATGAATACACATTGGACAGCATGCCTGCAGAAATTCAAAAACTCTGGGATCAGGGTGCCCAGTGGTTCAAAGGTATGGGGGCTGAGGTTAAGCCCGTTACGCTGCCGCATACGAAATATGCGCTGCCTGCGTATTATATCGTTGCCCCTGCAGAGGCATCATCGAACCTATCCCGTTATGACGGTGTGCGTTATGGCCTTCGTGTGCCTGGCGATAGCCTGGACGAGATGTACGAACTCACCCGAGGTGAAGGGTTTGGCGAAGAAGTGCAGCGCCGCGTCTTGATCGGTGCGTATGTGCTGTCTGCTGGCTACTACGATGCCTATTACGTTAAGGCGCAAAAGGTTCGCACGCTTATTGCCCAAGACTTCAAGAAGGCCTTTGCTGACGTCGACGTTATACTGACGCCGACTGCGCCAAGCGCTGCCTTTGCCAAGGGTGAGAAAATGGATGATCCGATTGCGATGTATCTAAACGATGTGTTCACGGTGCCTGCATCATTGGCTGGATTGCCTGCGATTTCAGTCCCAGGTGGGCTTGATGCCAACGGGTTGCCTTTAGGGTTACAGTTGATCACCAGGGTGTGCCAGGAAGAAACATTGTTCCGTGCGGCGAGTGCCCTTGAGGCTGCTGCCAACTTCACGGCACGCCCGGGAGATGCATCATGACTTATCTTATTCAGGGTGAAACTGGAGATTGGGAAGTAGTTGTTGGCCTTGAGGTCCATGCGCAGGCGATAACAAATTCCAAACTGTTTTCAGGTGCACCAACGACGTTTGGTGCTGAACCTAACCAAAATGTAGCCCTCGTGGATGCGGCGATGCCTGGTATGTTGCCTGTCATCAATGAAATAGCGATTGAGCAAGCTGTGCGAACAGGCCTAGGCCTTCGTGCTGTGATCAACCGGACATCGGTCTTTGAGCGTAAAAACTATTTCTATGCCGATCTGCCGCAAGGCTATCAGATAAGCCAGTTCCTGCATCCGATTGTTGGCGAGGGAACTGTGACCGTCGACCTTGCTGACGGCACCAGCCGGGATATTGGCGTTGAGCGTCTGCACCTTGAACAGGACGCGGGTAAATCGATGCACGATCAAGACCCGACGCGGACCATGATTGATTTGAATCGTGCCGGTGTTGTGCTGATGGAGATTGTCTCCAAGCCAGATATTCGAACTCCGGAAGAGGCAGGCGCATACGTCAAGAAGATGCGGGCGATTATTCGCTATCTCGGCACTTGTGACGGCAACATGGAAGAAGGCTCAATGCGAGCCGATGTGAACGTGTCTGTCCGACCCGTTGGTGAGACCGAACTCCGTACACGCGTCGAGGTCAAGAACGTCAACTCTGTGCGCTTCGTGATGCAGGCGATTGAAATCGAAGCTGCGCGTCAGGTCGATGTGTGGGAAGAGGGCGGTGAAGTCGTTCAGGAAACCCGCTTGTTCGATGCCCATAAGGGCGAGACCCGTCCTATGCGTACGAAAGAGTTTGCGCATGACTATCGCTATTTCCCAGACCCGGACTTGCTTCCAATCCGTCTGGAAGAAGATTTCATTGAGAAGATAAGGGCGTCGTTGCCGGAACTCCCCGATGATAAGAAGGCGCGCTTTATTTCTGAACTTGGTTTGTCAGCGTATGACGCCGGCGTGCTTGTCGCGGACCGTGATACGGCTGCGTACTTTGAAGAAGCCGCAAAAGGTCATGATGCGAAACAGGTTGCCAACTGGTTGACGACAAACTTATTCGGTGCGCTCAACAAGCTTGATCTGGAAATTGGCGCAAGTCCGATTTCAGCAACGCATCTAGGCGAGCTGGTTGGATTGATCGAAGATGATACGATCTCATCACGCATCGCCAAAGATGTGTTCGAAGAAATGCTGGCGACATCCAAGTCCCCCGAAGCTATCGTTGAAGATAAGGGCTTAAAGCAGATTACGGATACCCGCGCGATTGAAGCGATTGTTGATCAGGTTATTGCTGATAGCCCTGATCAGGTTGCTGATGTGCAGGGTGGTAATGAAAAAGGTATTGGCTGGTTCGTCGGTCAGGTAATGAAGGCGTCACAAGGCAAAGCTAACCCGGGCCAGGTCAACGGATTGCTGCGTAAAAAGTTGTTGGGTTGAGCTAAACTAGCGCTATATCAAGCTTCATCATTATGAATGAGATAGTTTTTTAATGCTCGTCATTCCCGCTTTCGCGGGAATGACGAGGTGAGGCCGTAGTTTCAGTTTTAACCTAAATTCTCTTTATACCATTCGTACGTCTTTGCGAGGCCGTCCTCTAGCGAGATCGACGGTTGCCAGCCAAGGGACGTGAGCCTTGACGAGTCGAGCATGCGCTTTGGCATGCCGTCGGGGCGGGTCGTATCCCACTCAAGAGAACCTTGATACCCGACAACTTTTGAGATGATTTCGGCTAAGTCCTTAATAGTTGTGCCTTGTCCCATGCCAACATTTATTGGCGTCGGATCGGCGTAGTGGTTCAGCAGATAGATCAGGCTATCCGCCAAATCGTCGATATACATGAACTCACGAATTGGTGTGCCACTTCCCCATAACTCGACCGAAGGTGCGCTAGATATTTTGGCATTGTGGAACTTGGTCATCATGCCTGCGACGACATGGCCTTCTTCGGGATCAAAATTGTCACCGGGGCCATAAACACTGGACGGTTGGGCTGAAATGAAGTTACAGCCGTGCTCCTGGCGATACGCAGCGCACATCTTCATGCCGGTAATCTTGGCAATTGCGTACCATTCGTTGGTCGGCTCAAGCGGGCCCATCATCAGGGCGTCTTCAGAAATGGGTTGATCGGCAAGTTTGGGATATGTGCAGGCGGCGCTAAGATATAAAAGCTTTGAGACGCTGCTTCTTCGTGCCGCTTCAATCACATTGAGTGCGATGGCAGCATTATCATATAGGAACTTTGCAGGATACGTGCTGTTAGCCTTGATGCCGCCGACGTGCGCCGCCGCAACAACAATGACTTCCGGGCATTTCGCAGCAATCCAGTTCTCGGTCTCGGTCTGCCTGGTAAGATCCAGCGATTGATGGTCGACCGTTAGAACGTCGGCGTTTTCAGCGCGTAAACGCTTTACCATCGTCGAGCCAACGAGGCCGCGATGGCCTGCGACAAAGACGCGTTTTCCTGCGAGATCAAAATCCACTGTATTCTCCATTTCGCGTATACATGAAACCATTGGGGCGTGGGTTTCAAGGGGCGTCGCCGTCAGGTAATCTTTATGTATGGATAATCAGGTTTCACTCAATCAAAAACCAAAGATTTTTGAGAAAGATGCGCATATTGCAGTGATCGGTGCCGGCATCGCTGGTGGATGCCTCGTGCGTGCGCTAATGCGGCGCGGTATCAACGTGACGTTGATCGATTCTGCGCAAGCACCGGGCAGTGGTGCATCTGGTAACCCTGTGGCTTTGTTAGCGCCCAAGTTGCCCCGAACACAGAGCCCTATTGGTCGATTGATGACGTCTGCATATCTGCATGCTGTTCAGTTCTATGACGCGCTTGAGGGCGAAGGAGCGTGTGTTTGGTCTGGTCCGCGTGGCGCCTTCGCAATGGCGCGGAATCCAGATGAGAGTGAACGTCAGCAGCGGGCATCGGCGGCATTCAACTTACCAAAGGATGTGATACGCCTTGTTGATCAAGCAGAAGCGACCGCGTTATCAGGCGTTGAGGTACCAAAAGGTGGGCTTTGGTTTGAGCGCGCAGGGGCACTTTGTCCGCCCGCGATCACGGCAGCACTGACGTCAGATGTCACGTATTCTCAGGGGAATGCTGCTAAATTCCAAGAGGTCAAAGATGGCATAAATATCATCGATGGCGATGGTGCATCGCTGGGAGATTTTGATGGTGTTGTCGTTGCAGCTGGCGTGGGCATTATGGACTTGATGCCAGATCAAGTATGGCCATTGCGTGCGAATCGAGGTCAGCTGGCTTATCTGCCTACACTCAATCCGTCACCGCGCGTGCCAGTGACTTATGGAGGATACATTTCGCCCTTGGTCGATTTAGGTGATGGACAACAGGGCCACGTATTGGGGGCGACATATGCGCGCCGGGATGAGATGCCTGATGCGGAATGGGCGGCCATCCGCGCGGCGGATAATACGGATATGATTGAAAATCTTCAGGCCCATTTGCCTGTGCTATCGCCTGATGTGCCAATGGGTGGACGGACGTCGCTCCGGGCCACGATCCGTGATTACATCCCGTTGGCAGGTAAAGTCGCAGATAATTTATATGTTCTGGGCGGTCTTGGGTCGCGAGGTTTTCTGACAGCCCCCATTCTGGCTGAGTTGATTGCGGGTCAAATGACCGGCGGTCCGTTGCCGCTTGATGACGATATTATAAACGCGCTCGATCCAGCACGGTTCAGAAAATAGATTTAAGCGACTGCAATCTTGGCATGGGTAAACATCGTTTGAACCATTGAATGCAAACCGTTTGAACGACTGGGGCTCAAGTGTTCGTCCAAGCCAATACTTTCAATAAACGTGGGCGGTGTTGCCAGAATTTCCTCTGCAGTGCGATTTGAGTAAATCCGTAACAAGATAGCAATGAGCCCCGACACAATGGCGGCATCGGACGCGGCATAGAATTTCAGGCGTCCATCGACAGTTTCAGGTTTTAGCCACACTTGTGACTGGCAGCCTTTTACCTTGTAGACGTCATTCATCCACTCTTCGGGAAACGCTTCTAATTGGCGTCCCAGATCAATGATATAGCGATAGCGCTCCATCCAATCGTCCAGGAATTGGAATTCCTCGATCAGCTCTTGCTGCACCTCTTCGATGCTTTGCTGCTGGTTTTCCAGGCTATCAGGCATTTTTAGTCCTCATCATTGATCGTCGAACGATTGTATAAGTCACTGTCATAGCTACATAAGCCGTCTTGGGCGACTTTTCCAGCCCGATCAGGGTTGCAAGTGTAAGTTTGGTCGCTATTTTAAGTGCTACCCGCCGAACAGCTCGGCAAATTACAGACAAATGAGATTTCAACGTGAAACGGCAACGCAATACAGCAAAGTTCACAATCGGCGAACAAGTCCGCCACCGCATCTATGGTTTTCGCGGTGTCGTGTTTGACGTTGATCCCGAATTTTCGAATACGGACGAATGGTACCATTCAATTCCTGTCGACTCGCGTCCACGTAAAGACCAGCCGTTTTATCATCTGTTCGCGGAAAGCACAGAACAGTCACCTTACGTGGCTTATGTCTCCGAGCAAAACCTTGTCCCAGATGAGGACGATGATCCGATCAGCCATCCTGAAATGTTTGAGCATTTTGAAGGTATGGAAGACGGGCGGTACGTGCCGCGTATTCTCTTAAACTAAGGCCGTCTAAGAGTTCTTTTCCAAATAATTACGGTCCTCAAAGACTAGGACTGGCTGTGGTTTTGTGACTTGAACCGCAAGTTGGTCGTCCCATTGACGACAACCTGAGCGTGACCCCGGAGTTCGAAGTCACCGCTATCAGATTTTAGAATCACATGGAATTCAAAGTACTGATTGGCTTGTGGCTCGTTGTGCTAGCTGGTAACGCGCATGCCGCCCTCAGACAAACCGCCAAGATCATAGGTTTCGCCGTAGATGCGAACCTGTTCACGCTTTGTGGCGACACGTTCATACTCACGCTGATTGTCGCCGCTCTTCTTTTTATTGAAACCAAACATATGAATATAATCTCACGACTTACATACCCTGTCCATGAGGCGTTCTAAGAATTCCTCACCTTTATCGAGTTGCTCTAATCTAATGAATTCATTTGGTTTATGCGCTTGATCAATGCTGCCGGGACCACAAACAACACATGGAATGCCGCCGCGGTTCTGAAAAAGGCCCGCTTCGGTGCCAAACGCGACCTTGGCGTGATCATTGCGGCCCGCCAATTGTTTGACGAAAGTAACGACTTCATCATCAACGTTCATATCGAGACCCGGCATGTCATTTACGCATGTGATATCAATGCCTGCAGCAGGGTTTATGGCCTGCATTTCGGGCTCAAGAACTTCTTTTGCTTCACGCATGATTTCGGCTTCGATTGGATTTGGATCGTCGCTGCCGATATAGCGGAATTCAAACTGGATATGGCAGTCCTTTGGTACAATGTTCAGAGCTGTGCCGCCCTGGATCGTTCCTGTGTGCACGGTTGTGTGCGCAACATCGTAGAGCTCGTCATATGGGCCTTCGTTTTGAAGGCGCCGTGCCATGGATTGCAGATGCGTAATCAAGCGAGCCGCATATTCGATTGAATTTACACCCGTTGGCGCCAAGCTGGAATGGGCTTCGAAGCCGCGAATATGGGCATTATAGCTACGCTTGCCCTTGTGCCCTGTAATGACCTGCATGCTCGTTGGCTCGCCGATGATTGCCATACGTGGCTTTACTGGAAGTCCATTGATCATTTCGATCATCGGTCTCACACCGACGCAGCCAATTTCTTCATCATAAGAAAAGGCGAGGTGAAGCGGTGTGTCGAGCCCGCGTTCGATGAATTTAGGGAGTGCCACCAGAACCAGAGCAATAAAGCTTTTCATGTCTGATGTGCCGCGACCGAACAACTTACCGTCTTTTTCAATTATGTTGAACGGGTCGCTGTCCCAGTCCTGACCATCGACAGGTACAACATCAGTATGCCCGGAAAGCATGACGCCCGGCTTATCCTTAGGCCCAACAGTCGCGTATAAACTTGCCTTGTTGCCATCGTCGTTAGGGACCAGTGTGCTCTCAATATCTAGTGATGTGAGATAATCTTGAATGTATGTGATTAACTCCATATTTGAGTAACGGCTGGTGGTGTCATAAGAGATCAACTTTGTAATCATCTCCAGACTTTCAGTCGATGGCATGCTTAGTCTCCTGTTGCTAGGCAATAAATATACTATAAACCAAATTGACGTTTTGCGACGGGTTTGCAAGGGTTTCGTCAACAGAAGGTTGGATAATACCGATGACACCAAATGATAAAATTGCTGCAGCCATGGTTAAGCGTCGGGCGGGGCAGTTCGCATTTTTAAAAGATCTGGTCAGAACGCGGACAACGCCGTCGCCTAATGGTTCGATCAAAGTATCTGGGAAAATTGCGCAGATGCATGAGTATCCTGGCTTTGAGGTGGAACGTCATGGGCGTGCCGCTGATCGTCTTGATGTATCAGGACAGCCGCCGTTACAGAATCTCGTTGTGCGGCACGGTTTGGCGATGGGCCGACTTTGGCGTTCGTCTCACACTTGGATACCCTCGATCCAAGTGACGATTGGTCTGTCGATCCGATCCAGGGCCATATCAAAGATGGCACGATGATCGGGAGTGGCGCAGTTTCTGGTAAGGGTCACTTGGCTGCACAGGCTTTTGCAATTCTAGCTCTGGCTGATATCGGCGCACGACCTAAGGGCACGATTGAACTTCATGTCAGCTTTGACGGGGACAGTGGCGGTGGCCATGGTGCCAAGTGGCTTCTGAGTGAGAAAATTGTTAAACTGGATATGGTCATCGCAGGGGGCTCTGCACGAGCTGTCGCAACGCAATCTACGGGGACATTAATTTAAAAGTTGATGTTCGAGGAGCAGCCGCACCTGCATATGCGCCAAGTGGTGGGCACGATGGAATGGAAGCTGCCAATCAGGCACTGACCCGGTTGTATCAATTCTGGAGTGCATTGAAATCAAAGACGTCAGATATTACTGGACTGGGTGCGCCTTCATTAACGATTGAACACGTATTGGCTGGCCGTAAAGGCGGCGGTGTCCCAGATCATGCGACACTTCGCATAGACCGTCGCATTCTGCCAGCTGAAGACGCGGCGCAGGTAGAGAAACAGCTTACAAAGATGCCTGGAACCCGTTGCCGCATTCGTCGGTCCGTATTCATTCCAGTAATGGCAGGCGGCGAAGCGTCAAATTCACTTCGCGATGTCGTCGCCGATCAATTGCAGCAGCGACTAGGCGAAGACATGCCGATCACTGGCGTTGCCTTTGATCATGAGGGCCGACATTACGCAGCCCACGGCATTCCAACGATTATGTATGGGGCGGGGCCTATGGACCTTGTGAAGGCGGGTATGCATGGCAAGGATGAAAGCCTGAAGCTTGATGATTTGCGTTTGGCGACAGAAGTGCTCGCGTGTTCAACATTAAAGCAATTGAAAGATACTTAACGGCCGTTAATCGAGTGTGAAAGCGTTCTTGTAATCCAACTTGAGCGCAGGGTCCTGATCATCTTTGATCAAGTAGCAGTTGCCGACGCTTAACACATCAATTTCTGATCCCATGAAACAGCGGAACGCATCTTCAGGTGTACAGACGATCGGTTCGCCACGTATATTAAAGCTCATATTAACGACGATAGGGCAGCCTGTGCGGACTTTGAAAGCAGCTATCAGCGCATGGTAGCGTGGATTAGTTTCTGCATGCACCGTCTGGATACGGGCAGAATAATCGACATGCGTCACAGCAGGAATGTCTGAACGAGGGACGTTTAGCTTTTCAATGCCAAACAAGGCATTTTGTTCTTCAGTCATAGCTACGCGGCGTTTTTCTAAAACGGGTGCCACCATCAACATATACGGGCTGTCGCTATCAATATCGAACCAGTCTGTGACGTCTTCACGTAAAATATATGGCGCGAACGGACGGAAGCTCTCGCGGTACTTAACTTGTAGATTAAGCGTTTTCTGCATTTCAGGCGAGCAAGGATCAGCAATGATTGAGCGCCCACCCAGCGCGCGCGGACCAAATTTCATGCGGCCCTGGAACCATCCAATCGCTTTGCCATCAGCCAATGCATCAGCGGTATCACTGATCACGCCAGCATCATCAAGAACAGTGAATTTCGCACCGGCAGCCGTAAGTCGTGCTTCAATATCTGACTGTTGATAGTGCGGTCCCAAGTAAGACCCCTTCATGGCGTCCATGGCACATGTCCCGACCCGAGGCTGTTCCTGGTTCAAGTGATAGGCGTTTAATGCAGCACCTAGCGCGCCACCGGCGTCCCCGGCAGCGGGTTGCACCCAAATATTCTTAAACGCACCATCCTTGAGAATTTTTCCGTTGGCGACATAGTTCAAAGCCACACCACCTGCGAGGCATAAGTTCTGAATGTCATGCTCTTTTGCCAACGATTGCGTGAGACGTAGGACGACTTCTTCAGTTACGGCCTGCACGGATGCGGCCAAATCCATATGGCGTTGGGTTAGTGGCTCATCCTCATGGCGAGCAGGTCCACCGAACAGATCGGCAAACTTATCGTTGGTCATGGTCAGGCCGGTACAATAGTTAAAGTACTGCTGATCAAGCCGGAACGAGCCATCTTCTTTAACATCGATGAGATGCTCAAGGATCAGGTCTTTGAACGTGGGCTCACCATAAGGTACCAGGCCCATAACCTTATATTCACCGGAGTTTACTTTGAACCCGGTGTAATAGGTGAATGCGGAATACAATGAACCCAATGAATGCGGAAAATGAATTTCCTTCGTCATCTTGAGATCGCGGCCTTTGCCGATAGCAACGGATGTCGTTGCCCATTCGCCAACTCCGTCCATCGTGAGGACGATGGCCTCTTAAAAAAGGTGAGGGTAAAAATGCTGAAGCTACGTGACTTTGATGATGCTCAGAAAACAGCAGTTTATTTTGCTAATCGAAATCCGCATCAAAGGCTTTGAATTTTTTGCGGAGCAAATCTTTTTAGAAAAGCTTTTCTTTCAACCAAACGGGGATCGCAATTTTGAACGATCGAAATCCGCGCGGTGCAAAAGAGAGATACGTCTCGAGTAGACGTTCAAACTTTAAGAATGGCTTGTCATAAAAGGCAACATAATCGACGTCACTTAAACTTATACCAGCTTCTTCAAGGCAATACGTGATGGCATTGTCAGTGAACGCAGCATCGTGCTTTTTGCGCGTAAAACGCTCTTCTTGAGCAGCGGCGATCACCAAGCCGTCTTCGATCAGGGCTGCCGCACTATCGTGGTAAAAAGCTGAGATGCCAAGAATGCGCAAAATCGATATGGCTTAGAAAATGGTATAGATGAACGGCGCGACGGCTGAGCCTTGGGATAGAACGACGAGACCACCAAATACAGCCATCATGATCAAAATAGGCAATAGCCAGAATTTCTTCCGCGCGCGTAAAAACTGCCAAAGCTCTATAATAAACGCCATGTTAAATTCCTAGAATTGGTACTTCATCGATTCAGGCTCTGGACCGGGAGGTTCACGATCAATCCAATATGTGGATACGGTTTTATCGAATGAACCGCTTAATGGATCTTTGCCAAACATCTTCATGACCAATCCCATCGGTACGACAGTGAAATAATACAACATTGCCATCGTGAGTGGGTTCACAACTTTATACATCAGCATACCAATTTTGAACCACAAGATGTTAAGTGGTCTTAACGCAATAGGGATCAAAAATGCACAAACGATAAATACGGCAGCAACAATGAAGGCCCACCAGCGGATCGGTGCACCGTCGAGCATTGGCCAAAGTCCAACCACGACGAATACACAGGCGAACACGATTCCGAACCCGCGTTCGGTGCCAACTTTAATATCATTTTCGCGATCTAAACTCTCGTGCATTTAGTAATCCTAATGCTCAATCCGTGATGATGGGTATCGTAAAGCCTGCGATGTTGCCAGTATTTTAGGTGTTGAATCCGGGGATTGGCAATCTGTCAGCAACAATTGTGGCAAGCCAATTTGTCGGGTCTTTGGGCGCGTGTTTTTCTGGGATGATGGAAAAGGCGATAGGACTAAGTATTCCGGTGCGCTCAAAGACAAGAGACGTCACGTCCTCAACAACACCATAAGACGGTGAAAATGATGCAGACTCAATCGTTCCTGACCATGTATCTGGTGCTGATGAAATCGCCAAAAAAGATGTGGTTTGATTTGAAATGCGCCACACACCTGATGAAAAAGGGTCAATTTCTATGTCAGGGGCAAAGGTGTAGGGAATACGCACGGTATGTTCAGCCGTGCCTTCAAACACGTCTGTGATGAATAGGCAATTCGTCGTCTTGTCGAGCATAATGGTGCGTATAGGCGTAACAGGTGATTGCAGGCGCTGATACCCTGAATGCGCGCCGACAAGAAGGTCTGTATCCTCAGAGGTAGACCACTGTCTGACTTCGGGGACTGCGTCGTTTCTCAGGACCCAAAGATATTCAGGTCTGACGAATCGATTTATCTCTTCGCCATCAATCTGAGGCGTGTTATGCGCAGCCGTCCCGCGGAAATGATTTCGAGCCTGCCAATCTGCAGTATAGACATACGCGCCGGGGTCAATGATGAGAGGCACGCCTTCTAATGTGGCACAGAACGACAAGCAATCGTTGTGCCCATGCCCGCCTCGACCATCCATACCTACGGGCCCGACATCAGCAAAAATATGATTACTTCCGTCCCGCATCACAAAAACACCTGCGTCATCGAATGATGAAGAGATGGGTTCGTCGGCTATAGCCTCGGTGTTATTGCCAACACCTAACCACCATAAGGTTTCATCATAGCAAGGCGCTTTGAGCGGGCTGTTTATCGTTTTTAGTGTTTCAACGAGATACTGATGATCATTTATCAACTGTGTGCCGAGTGGTAATGCCCGGCCATCATCTGCGTCGCCCCAAACTGGAACAGTGCCGTCTGGTCGCGTCGCCGCAGCTGTAAATATCCCCATTAATTTCAATCGTTTCAGGTATGCATCATCCACATTCAGTCCGACATTTTGACGCGCCAATACAGGCAGCAAAAACAATTCTGCAACCAAGCGGTGATAGGGGAGAGACGCTTCAAAACAAACACCGTCAGAGAGAACTTGTTTCGGTAGCTCGTCTTTAAGCAACCCCCATGACCGCTTAACCCATCGCTCTGAAATGCCCGCGCCGCCCATAGTAATACCAAGGACGGTCAGGCCAGCTAGATCAGCGGTAAGGTGGTTACCGTTAACGTCTGCATATTCAAGATTGGTGTCGATAAACTTTGCATGCAATATGAATTGTTTAATGAGGCTTTCAAGGAACTCTGGCTGTGCCCAAGCATCACTGTTTTTACAGGCTTGAAATAGCCAAACGAGCGAAATGCCGCGAAGCGCCACGTCCATAGCGCAAACCCAGTTTGGGCCACGGCAAACAGGATTGGCGATCATCCATTCCTGAATAATTTCTTTGGCAAACGTAGCGTATTGCTCGTCCTCATTCAGGACGTATGCCTGACCAACAGGCAGCAGCCATTGAAGACGCGACAGTTCCCAAGGCACCTTAATATCAGAGGGTCTCTTTAGATTATTCACTGGTAGTCGGAGTGACGGCTGCATTGACCAATTAATGTTGGATTTAAAATCAAGCGTCCAATCTATAGGTCGTGACAGTTGAACGGGACCAGAACCGAGCATCTCAATGTCGAGCCGCATTGCTTTTTCAGCACGCGCAAAGATTTCCGTTTGGGCAGCATCAGAAATGGCATTTCGTATTTGCGCAGACTGCGTCAGGGCAGGGAAGGGATTAGCCTTCTTAAGTGTAGCAACGAGTGCATCAAAACTCTCATGATCAAGTGCTGCAGCCATTGAAGACGCACCCAGCCAGCGTTGCCAACCAGGTAGTACCTTGGCAGCGCGACGCGCTTTGAGCTTTCGCAGTAACCATTTTGCAATGACGTGGGGTGGTTTTTTCCATCCAACCCGAACAAGATCGATAAAGCGGGCCATTGTCGTCTATGCCGCGTGGCTTTGGTCGACCCACTGATCGTGCCATGCCGTTAAATTAAGAATGACCCAAAGATGAAGTGCATTATCCTGACGCCCTGAGCGATGGTCGTCAAAAGCGCGCTTTATCGCATCTGCATTTAGTGGGCCGCCGTTTCTGGCAAGTGCGGAACCCAATACCATGCCTTCAGCTTCGCGGCCAAAGTCTTCGCGTAGCCATTCAGCCGCAGGTGCTGCAAAGCCCATCTTTTTGCGATCAATAATTTCGTCAGGGATGACGCCGCGTAGCGCTGTCTTAAGTATATCCTTGGTCTTGTAACCGTCGACCTTGAGGGCGCGTGGGATATCCATCGATAGATCAATCAGTTCATGATCCAGGAATGGCACACGGGCCTCAATGGATGTGGACATGGTGATTTTGTCGACCCGCATCAAAAGCAGTTCTGGCAGGCGCAACCGGAACTCGGCGTGGATCATCTTTGTGAGTACATCAGCATTGCCATCTGCATTGGTGACAGTACGTGCAAAGGAATCGATGATATCGCCGCTATCGGATGACCCCGCATCGGTAATATCTAGGCCTTCAACACCGGTGTCGATGTCTGCAGGATCGGGCGCGATATTCGAGCTGTTGAGGTATTTCTCAACATGGATTGCCCAAAAAGCGTTCGAGCCCCCATAAAATAATTCATGGCCCAGGTTCACGCGTCGGCTAATCTCGTAGGCTTGCTCGAAGACTGAGCGCCGACCTGGCATGGCGCGCGCCATCGCGCCCAGCAATGGAGATGCAGCGCCAAGCATGCTTCGAAGTGCGCCTGAACCCATATTGTCATGAAGCTTGAGATACTTCATGTAGCTGTCGTATCCGGCGAATTGTTCGTCTGATCCTTCGCCGACCTGAACGACAGTCACGCCTGAATCTTTGGCGAGTTTCGAGACGAAATAAAGCGGGACACAGACCCAATCTGAGATAGGCTCGTCCTGACTGACAATCAGATCATCAAGATATCCCCGCATATCGGCACCGTTGACGCGGATCTCGTGATGCTCGGTATTAAAGTGTTTGGCGACTTTGTCCGCGTAATCCAATTCATTGAGATGGGTGTGATCAGAAAAGCCGATGGTAAAAGTTTTTACGGGTTGGCTCGATATTTTGCTCATCAGGGCCACGTTAGCTGACGAATCAATACCACCCGATAAAAACACACCAAACGGCACGTCTGACATCATGCGGCGGTCAATCGCGACCTCAAGGCGGCGAAGGATTTCTTTTGAGAAAAAGTCGCGCTTTGCAGGTTCTGTTAAACCCGCGATCTCTTCGCTAACTCCGGATTTCTCTGGCAGCGCATCCCAATACCGCCTCGCGCGCGCATGTCCGTTAGCCTCAATTTCCATAATGTGGCCAGCAGGGAGCTTGAAAACGCCCCTAAACATGGTGAGGGGTGCTGGCGATACCATAAAGCTCAAATAGTGAGCGATGGCTGTGCCATTAACTTCACGTGGTACGGCTTTATCGGTTAAGATCGCCTTGATTTCAGAACCAAAGATAAAGCGACCACCAGCACGGGTGAAATACACCGGCTTTATGCCTACCCGGTCACGAACAATAGTCAGGCGCTCGGCGCGCACATCCCAAATCGCAAATGCGAACATGCCGATCAGGCGCTCAACAAGACCGTCAACGCCCCATTCTTTATACCCGTGAACAAGGACTTCGGTATCAGAATGATCTGTGCGGAATTTGTGGCCTTTGGCTTCAAGTTCTTTGCGAAGCTCGAGGTGATTGTAGATTTCGCCGTTATAGGTGAGCTGTATACTCTCGTCAGCATCTGTCATCGGCTGTTTGGCATCGTCGGTTAAGTCGACAATGGCCAATCTGCGATGGGATAAGCCTACACGCTTGTCCTTCGACAACCATGTACCAACACCATCAGGACCACGATGCACCATAGCGTCGTTAAGACGCACGAGTTCTTCTTCACTCACGTGGCTGGAAGATGAAAATGTAAAAATACCTGCAATGCCGCACATCGAATTAGCTAGCCTACCAAGAGATAAAACCACCAGAATACTTATGGCCCATCAATACTTGATGATTAAAAGGAGGCAAAGGGTAAAACGTGGACATAGGTGAAGATGCCAAATGTAATGCGCTTGAAATCAGCTTTAGATTTTGAAAGTTATCTTGGAGCAGGAAACAAAGCGTCTGTTTTTCCAGTAACATAATAGGCAATCAAACCCAATACTTCGTGAACAGCTGCATTTAGGTATGATAAACCCTTAGTAAAATTGAAGTGCAATGGCGATCTTTCATCGTCTGCGGTAGTGCCGTAATCCACCGGATAAGGAATCGTATCCCACCCGACTTTTCTAAAACAACCAATCGCCCTTGGCATATGGAAAGCGGAAGTGATGAGTACCCAGTTTTCTTTAGGAATTGGATTTAGTAATTCGTATGTGAATTTTGCATTCTCAACAGTATTTCGTGATTTTTCTTCAAATATTACTTGATCCAAACTGATTCCCATACTGGCCAAGAACGGCCGAACCAGAGTTGCCTCACTGAGTTCAGGGTAAAATGGATCACCGCTACCGCCTGTGAAGACAAGTTTTGCATCTGGATGCTGTTTTGCGAGATAGGCAAAGGCAACCTGCCTCTCAGTGGCTGTTCCAAAAGACAATACGCCGCGTGATGCCGACAAGCCGGGGCTAACAACGCCGCCTAACATAATGATTCCTGTAATTGCCTTTTGGCTAATTTGTAGTTTTGGAAATCGATTTTCGAATATGGATACAGCAAAAGGACCTAGAGGAATTATTGTAATGATCAGAATGATTAGAGCCATTAGGCTAAGCAACCTTCTGGCGAGACGTTGCCATCGCGTCCATAAAAGTATGGTACTGATTAGAAGGCCAAGAACAATGAGATTTCCAGGCACAACAATGAACCACAAAAATTTTGATAAATAGAAAAATATACTGCTTTAATAAACACCCAAGAGGACGTTGCGAAAATTTCATACTAACAAGTTAATAAATTCATATGCGAAATGCACTCAATGAAAATGATATATTGAATCTCACCTTGTTAGTGTCAGTGCATACGGGGTCTCTAAATTATTTTATGCTTTCCGCGAGACGGGCAGTAACATTGGACTGACCGCGTTATACTTGGCTTAAGGATTTCGCTTTTGGTAAAGGGGCATTAAGATTATCGAATTCGAACGCGCGAATTCTTAGTAAATATGAGGTTAGCGAGTATTTTAAAATGCGCAAGGCTATTTTAACTACTAAAGAGTTACCGCAGACCTTAATTGAAAAAATTTCCACCGCACATAATGACGAATTTGAAGTTTTAATTTTAGCCAACTTACGTGCGAAAAAAGTTATGCATGCGCTGAGACATCTTGCGGAGTACTCAAAAGCGAATGTGTATTTGCTTGAGGATGATTTGGAGCAGAATGGTTTTAAGCAAGCGCTATTGCTCGCTGCTTTGCTGACAAGAAGTATGTATGTGCTGCTTATCGAAGTTGATTTATTGATTCGTGCAGTTCACCGACGCGGCCTGATAGCTAACCCAGTAAGAGTGTTGTGGGCAAGTACGAAAAACTTGATGTCTGCACCGGTCGTATTTGTCTTGCTCTTATGGTTGAATGCTTTCCCGAAGAAAACAGAAGTTACAAAGCAAAATGGGGATACTTTATATCTATTTACGGGGGGTGGAACGACTTTAAGGCTGACGGTGTGATCGCGCATATTACCGGGATCATGAATGCCTTTATTCGACCTGAGAACAACATTATATTCCCGTCTGCGTGGCTTCCAGATGGGCTGAGCGATACGGTCGATCACCAACATATCAACTTGATATTCGATTGAGGCTTCCCTGCAGAAGCTAATCTGTATCGCCTGCAATAGAGGTTCTTCTTATGCTTAAAGTGCAAAATTAGAGATCGAAAAATAAGTTTTATCTATTCCAGGCTGACACTAGGAAGTTTTGCGGATGTGCTGCTCTCTCGTGCGCTGAAGATGCCGTTAGTCGTTGAGTTCAATGGTTCAGCAGCATGGATTGCGCAAAATTGGGGTAGTGGGTTGCGTTTACGGCGGCTGGCGGAACTTAGCGAGCAAGCGACACTCCGCCATGCGGACCTGATTGTAACCATTTCCAAGCCACTTTTGTCTCAATTGCGTGAGAGAGGGCTTGATCCTGCAAGAATGATATATCAGTCAAACGGTGTTGATAAGTCATTATTTGATTTAAACAGGTTTTCTAAATTGGAAATTGAAGCGTTTCGTTTGCACCTTGGTATACCCAAAGACGCGCTCGATTTCGGATTTATCGGCACGTTTGAGCGTTGGCATGGTACAGATGTATAAGCCAGTTCCATTGCGGATACATTGAATTTTCACGGCGAATGGGTCAAAGCAAAAAAGGTTCAGTTTCTAATCGCAGGTGCTGTAAGACGAATGCGAACTCGTCTCAGTTTACAAGCAGATAGGCCGATTTATGCAGTACAAAGTTGCTGCCATTCAATTAGTGCGCTCCACGTTTAGTTTTGTAATTGTCTCGCGAGATGTGGTGGCGTTTGAGGTTAAAGTGGTTGTGAGCTGATGCATGAATTGAGACGAGCTTTTGCAACATCATCGCCGCGTAAAGATTAATAGCAGCGTGACCGCAAGTGCATATGCAAGCGACTGAGCGACAGCCAATGCAACGCCAAGGTCTAAGTAATCGATATATAAATTAGCAATAGGCAGTAAAAGGAATAGCAGCATGCTTGAACGGACAATGTTGAGCCGCAGCAAGTTGTTGTTTGCTATGCAGTATGTACGCAAAATTTCAAAAGGCGTTAGGAAGATAATAAAACCGAACAATCCAATGTAGATTGGCGCAACGGGGGTCCATTCGTGCCCAATGAGCCATGGCACAACATCATCGACGAGCAAGGAACTTATAATTGCGAAAGTCAGAATTGGAAGTGATATAAGTTTCAAAATATGATTTTTGGCAAATCTGCGATCCTTCGTCTCCTCAATTCGAGAAAACCAATTGAAAACAACGCGATTTATCACTGAACTGAGGAGAAGGTGAGGAATTTGTGCAAAAAGCTGTGCTTGGAAGAAGTATCCAGCGACCCTTGCGCCGCCGATGTATCCTGCAACCAAAATCGTACCCTGCGTGAAAATGCTTTGGAGAATATTATCCAACCAAATGCCCGATGCTTCTCGCGACATCTGCTTTAGCTCACGTAGTTGGGGGCAGACAATGGTTCTGACCGTAATGCCCTTGATCCAAATTTGGCCAAGTAGTCCCAGAACCGTCGTAATAAGCTCTCGAAGGACGAGGGCCATTATCCCCCAGCCTAAATATGCCGCCCCCACGCAAAGCGTATATCCGGAAATTTTTGCTATTGTTTCGACTACAGATAGAGATTTGTAGTGCATTGAGCGTTCGAAGAATGCTCGATTGGTTTCCGTCCAATGACGTAAGCCTAACATCATCAGTAAGAGTATTGAGATATATGTAATCTCATTTCCAAGCCAAAGGACGAAAAATGAAACTATAAAAATCAGACTTAATTCGATTAATGCGACAGTATAATAAAGATCTTTCCTTCGTTCGCTAAACTCGGCATCGGTTGCACTGATGATGAGTGTGCTGGTGCGGAATGAGAATATCGAGAATATTAGGCCTATTTTCGCCAGTAAAATGGCAAAGCCGCCAAAATCTTCAGGTGTAAGCAGTCGCAATAACAGCAAATTGCTGCCAAACCCGATTGCCGTCTGAATGATATTGGCCCCGGTAAGGTATAGCCCACCGGAAATTAAACTCTGCCAAAGGGGAATCTTCGTATTTGCAGTCAATAGTCTGTCCAATGTATCGTTAACGTTTAGGCCAAGCGTGACACCAAAGCACTTTGACATCTTAATATTTTTGAGAGCAAACCCAATCGTCCGTTAGTAAGTTCAAAATATGAACTCTAAATACTAGTCTCAGGACCTATTAATTTTTCCTTCAGGATTTTGCTTAATAGTGAATCTCCCCATTAATGAGGCGAATTCCATGAGCGACCTTTTCTGGCTTTCCCGTTCTGAGTTGCAGCCATTGAGTTCCACTTCCCACTGACCCACGGCGTCCCATGTGTTGACGACCAGCGTGTTGTTTCGAGAGATCATCCAAGTCATTTGCAATGGTCTCCGCTGGCGTAATGCGCCGAAGGAATACGGGCCACACCTACTGCTCACGGAAGGGCACAGAGAGGCAACCCGATACGACCGACGCGCATACGTTCTTTTCAGCAATCTGCATCGCTGCTAAAATAAGATTCTATCTCATTTATTAAGCACTGAGCTTTAGTTCCAATTTTCGACAATTTTTAAAAATTCTAAATAGGACGATTTTTATTGCGTTTGATATCGGATCAAAATTCAGCATTTAGAAAAATAAATAGCAACCAACATATTTACGTGTCTTGTATCGTTGCCATTTGCCTAGCGAGTGCTTTTTGGGCCCCATTAGGATATGCACGTGCAACTACAGCAGTTGGATCTGTGTTGCTTTTCCTTATTGATTCGAAGCGTCCGCGAAATACTGCAATGATTTCTGCTGTTTTGCTGCTGAGTGTGTTCGGCGTCAGTTTTTTTTCAATTGTTCCTTCGAGTTTCAATTTGATTAACGACTTTTGCATTTTAATGTTTGATTACAATTGGCGAGACGCTGGCTTAACGTGGGCACCCATTAACATTCCGATTTACATTGGAAGTCTCGCAGAGCGGCTCATTTTAATTTTTAGCGCCTTTCTCATGTTGGGTCATTTTTTTACGCGCTTCATAAAAGAGCGCAATATTGCGAAAAGTAAGCCTCCACTAATACATGTGCCACTGATCCATCTTTTCGCAATGTCTGCCTCAATAACCACAGTGATGTTAATATTACATTTTGTTGCCCAAGGTTCTGAAATCATGGGTTTTGCGCGTACAATTTTATATCCTGTTACGATACTATTTGGTTTAATTATTTTCTGCCATTTATTAGATAAGAAAAATAATAAACTTATGGGCTATGCCACTATTTTTTACATTGTTGTCGTTTTTGCAATCATGTCTGAGGCAAGATTTTCTATTTTTATCATGATTTCTTTATTTTTACTTATATCTTACAAAAAAAGTGCAAGCTATTCGGCTTTATTAAAGCTTGGTTTTTTATCGATCGTTTTTGGTCTCATGATTGTCTTGGTCGTTCAATTTATACGCTACCCTGAAGCGGTGACTAGATATTCGAAGCCATCTACGTCTATCGAGAATTCGTCGTTTAATTGGGATTGGTTTTTCTCAAAACTTTATTGGAAGGTTATTTACCGACAGATTGAGACGGGCTCATGCTTGAATTCTGTTGTGGACCAGCACTGGCAGCAGGAATCGGCGTTGCGCGATCAGTTGTTCTGGCTAGAGGCTTTAGTGCCACGCGCTTTGTGGCCTGAAAAACCGACCTTGTCCTTGGGCAAAATGTACAGTCTATTATATTGTGGCATGCCGAATGTAAATAACGGGCACAGTTCATCTATTACACTTCTTGGCGAACCGATTATCAAAGGAGGAGCGTTGGGACTCTATGTGCATGGTGGGATATTGATTATAGGATTGACGGTTTTCAGTTTGGTTGCACGACGTTATGGAGACTCGGGCGCAGTTGTATGTTTGAGTATGCTGCCCTGGTGGATCAATTTAGAACAACATTTTGGGTTATATGTCGCCAATCTCGTGAAGTTTGGGCTAGTGATAGTGGGGACGTACATCCTCATTCTGCTTGTCGATAAATATGTTTCGACGCGCTTCGGGCACTTGTGAAATCAGTGGTGAATACTTTTTATGGTGACCATTCTTTTGTAACAATATATGTATCATGTATGAAAACTTTATTTCGGATGTATATGTCCATTGGTACGTAAATGATACAATTTCCGACTGTACCTCAGGTGGATGATGAGCCAGCATCTGAGCCCCCGATAGATTATGCCAGACCGATAGTTATTGTCATAAACGGCATTCATGCTAAGAGCGGCGGTGGCGTAACCTACTTGAAGAAGATGTTGCCGCTTCTTGTTGAGCGGAACGATATTAAGGTTCATCTGTTTTTACATGCCTCGCAATTAGAGACCTTCTATCCGTTTTCTGATCGCGCACTGGTGACGACGTTTAAGTTTTCACTCAATCCAATAAAATCGTTGTTTTGGGAGCAATTTAATTTGCCCCTGATTGCGCGTGCTATGGGTGCAGACGTCGTCTACTCTCCAGCCAATTTTGGCCCTATTTTTGCGCGTAATCATGTTTCCTTGCTTCGCAACGCTGTTTCAGTAATTCGTTTAACCGGTAACGTTAAAATTGGGATGTACTGGGTAATGATATGGTTCGCGACAACGGTCACGTTTTTTTCCTCCGCGCGGGTTATCGCGGTTTCAAAATACGCATCGCGTACATTAACATATGGCATGCCGAGGTTTTTAAAAACAAAGCTGTCTATCATTCACCATGGCGTCACACACGGCAAGCAAGACGAAGCACCGCCGGAGCGAAGCTCTAATCTGTTACTCGCTGTATCCGATATTTATGTACAAAAGAACTATATTAATCTCATTAAGGCGATGGCTATTATTCTAAAAAAGCATCCGGAACTGGAGCTCAAAATTGTCGGGCGAAAAATAGATAAAAATTATACACAAAGCATTGAGCAGCTTGTGCAAGAATATGGGCTGTCGGAACAAGTGAAACTGTTAGGCTACGTGCTGCACGATGATGTGATGGAGCTCTATCGTAAGTGCCGGATTTTTATTTTTCCGTCTTTAATTGAAACGTTCGGCAATCCTCTTGTTGAGGCAATGGTCGCGGGGGCACCCATTGCGTGTTCAAATACATCGGCGATGCCCGAAATCGTTAGGGAGGCTGGCTTCATGTTCGATCCGCTTTCGCCTGACGCCATAAGCGACGCCGTATCAAAACTTCATATGTCGGATGATCTGCGCGTTGAACTCAGTCGAAAGGCGATTGAGCGAGCGAAAAACTTTACTTGGGAAAAATGCGCAGATTCGACGGCTAAAGTACTCATGAGCGCTGCAAGCGATATAGACAGACGCCCAGGAAAATTCTAATGCCACCGAAGACACTCATCGTGACTATTCCACCAATGCGTGGTGGCGTTCCGACCAAAACTAGAATATTGGCATTATATCTGCGCTCTCTCGGGCATGATGTCACAATCGCGCATTATGCCTCGCTGGGATTTAACCCAGAAGATACAGCGCCGAGTTGGAAATTACCGTTTGGGTATAGGCCGAAAGTGTCGCATACAACTTGTTTCGGAAATTTTCCGTGTTTAAGTGTCGGTTGCTATCTGCCGGAATTCGAATTTTCTAATTATCGTGTCTCGCCATTATGGGAAGAGACTGTTTCTGGGTTCGACTATCATATCGCAGTTGGTGGGACGGTTATGGTTTCTTATCCTTTGGATGAACTCAAAATCCCCCATTTGGTTTGGTGTGCAAGCACCCTGAATGATGATCGTGCAGAGCGGCGGCACGCGATGCCGGCCCTTCGGCGTTGGGTGGACAACCTAGTCATTGACCCTATCCAACGGAATATGGAGCAACGTGTACTGACCGGTGATGCAAAATTTATGGCGGTCAGTCGCTATGCCTTGGATACACTTGTCAAAGTTGGCGGAAAGAGATCACAGTTTGATGTTATGCCGGTGCCTGTAGATACCGACGTGTTTTCACCAGGCACGCCTATCAAAGGGCGTATTGGTATGGCCGGACGGCACACCGATCCACGGAAAAACGTGAATTTACTCATTGAGGCTATCGGTATACTTCGGCGGAAAAACATCGACGTTGAATTGCATTTAACCGGCGAAGCTGTTTCGCCAACGGTCGATTACATTATGCACAAAGGATTATCCGATTGTGTTCGATTCACTGGATGGATTGACGATGAAGATCTACCAGATTATTTCCGCGCGCTGGATGTGTTTGTCTTTTCCTCGATAAAAGAAGGGCTGGGGATTTCAGGCGTTCAAGCGATCGCCAGCGGCGTGCCGGTTGTTTCGACTAGGTGCGGCGGGGCTGAGGATTATGTAATCGATGATCTGACCGGCTATTTAACGGATATGGACCCTGAGCAAATGGCAGACGCGATCGCGCGTATTCTAAACAACCCTAGTGAGCGGCAACGTTTAGGGGGCAATGCACGGGCATTAGCGTCAGAAAATTATGCACCAGCGAAGTTCCATAAAAACCTCCGCGAAAACTGGGCTGCGTTGTGGGGAGAGAACCCATAAGCTTAAAGCTGTTATATGTCGTCTCACATCCAATTCAATATCAAGCACCCTTGTTACGTCAGATCAGCAATTGTGATGATATTGAGCTGAGAGTCATGTTTGAGCGTTTGCCGTCAGACGATGGTTTCTTTGATCCCGGCTTTAATAAAAAAATTTCGTGGGATGTGCCGCTGACAACCGGCTACGATCACATGGCTCTGGATACAATCGATATCGCGCGCGAAGTGGCAAAAGTAGACGTTGTATGGCTGCATGGATGGCAAACGCTAAAAATCCGCAGCGTATTGAGGCATGCGAACCTTGCTGGTGTTCCCGTGCTTATGCGGAGCGAAAATTGTGAACTTGCGATGCCTGACGGACACGGCCTAAGAGGCTGGATGAAGCGAGCGTATATTCGACGAATTTTTGATTCGTGTGATGCATTCCTTGCTATTGGCTCAGCTAATCGACGCTATTACCTCAACCATGGCGTTGATCTTCATGCGATCTTCTCAATGCCCTATGCGATTGATAATGAGGCGTTCTCTGTAACGTCTGATCACACATGCTCTCTTTCTTCAAGGTTGATCCAGCAACTCTCTGAAATATCAAAGTTTGACACGCAGCGACCAGTTGTCCTTGTGGCACATAAGCTCATCGCGCGTAAACGCACGGATTTGATTATCGATGCCTTAGAGCAGAACTGGAACCCTGAAACGCGGCCGAATCTAATTGTCGTTGGCGACGGGCATTTGCGTGCAGAGCTGGAACGTCAGGCGCCTTGGGCGATTTTTACAGGTTTTATAAATCAAAGCGAATTACCCGCATATTATAAGCTTGCTGATGTATTTGTGCTGCCTTCGGAGCGGGAACCTTGGGGGTTAGCGGTCAATGAGGCGATGGCAGCGACCACTTCGGTCATTGTCAGCGATCAAGTAGGATGCGCAGAAGACTTGGTTGATAAAAGTGTCGGAATGTCTTTTCAGAGCGGAAACGCCACAAGCCTCGCAACGAGTTTATGTTTATGCTTGGAAAACCGAGCGGCTATGGGGCTCGCCGCTGCTGCCAAAATTGAGAAATGGAGCTTCAGAGAAGATATCGAAGGCTTACGCCAAGCATTGGCATCTTTCAGATGACGACAAAGCCAAAAATCATTTTGGCGGGCCAAAGCTTCGCAGAGTCCCGCACAACGCAGCGGATCAACGCATTGAAGAATATTGGATGTGATGTTTCTGTCATTCCGACAACTCTAGATGATGGTGGCTATGAGGCGCGTCCGAGCATGTTAACGCGGGTGCGCCATAGGCTCCGCTTGCCTGGCGACCCAGCGCGTGTGAATGCCTCAATCCTCAAAGCAAACTTGTCGGATTCAGATATTCTGTGGTTGGATAATGCCGATATGGTTCGTCCCTCCACATTAGCGCGGGCTCGGGAACTTTCAGCGAACCTACGTATTCTCTACTTTACTGAAGACGATATGATGAATGCGCGATTGCGCACGCGATGGACTGAGGATGTGTTTTCGTATTTGGATTTGTGGGTGACAACAAAATCCTACAATCAGGCACCTGATGAGTTGCCAGCATTCGGCGTGAAAAATATTCTCTTCGTCAATAATGTGGCTGCACCAGAGATCCATAGGCCAATACAGGTTCATGAACTGGATGCTCACGCATTTGGCGCGCCGATCACGTTCATCGGTAGTTTTGAGGCACCACGAGCGCGTTCTCTCATTAGACTCGCCGACTCAAACATTGCCGTTCGTATATGGGGAAACGGCTGGAAACATATGCAAGGAAAATATCCCAATTTACATATAGAAGGACGTGCGATTTACAATCTGGATTATGTGAAATCTATTTCATCGAGTGCTATAAACTTGTGCTTTTTGCGGCACCAAAACCGCGACTTACAGACGTGCCGCTCGGTCGAAATCCCAAGCTGTGGTGGTTTTATGGTCCACGAACGGAATTCTGAAATAACCTCGCTGTTTCGGGAAGATAAAGAGGCCGTTTATTTTTCTTCGGATGACGAACTCGTTGACTGCTGTCATAAATGGGCTGAGGCTTCAGAAAAGCGAATTGAGATTGCTAAAAGTGGAGTGCGTCGCGTACAAGAGTTAAACTTGAATCACGAAGCGCAAGCCGAACAAATACTCATCCGAATAATGAATTTGCCTTGAGGTCATAAGCCATGAAAGTTTTGATCAACGCACTTTCTGCGCACCAGGGAGGGATCGTCACATATACGAGAAACCTGATGGAGTCCTTCGATAAGCAAGGTATAGATGCGGTATTTGCACTACCAGAAAACTCGCCGCTGCCGGAACGCGCGCAGGACATGCGTTTTCCTGTTCAAAACATGCTGGGGATCACTCGCGCCATATGGGAGCAAACATTTTGGTCTCATGTCGTCAAGCGCCATAACCCGAGCGTCTTGTATTCTTCGGCTAATTTTAGCTTGATAAACTCTCCGATCCCGCAGGTGTTGCTCATACGAGAGGCGGGGCTATTCGATTCACTTTACTTAGAAAACGTAGCGCCGAGTTTTGGGGTGATGGCAGCGATGCAGCGTATTCTTAGGCGCCAACTTATTTTGTCATCTGCAAAAAGTGCACAGTGCATCGCAGTTCCAACACAGAGCTTTAAAGACCTTTTAACTTCGAACTACGATAGTTTGAAGGATAGAATTATAGTTAATCATTATGGTCTGCCCTTTATGAAATTCTCTGCCGCCGGGCACGTCCGTAAGTGGCGAAATGACGGCGTGCTTAGGTTACTGTTTGTTTCTGAGTACTATCCGCACAAGCAACCTGGGTTGCTGTGCGAGGCCGTTCGTATATTGAATGAAAGAGGTATTAAAACCCATGTCACGTTAACGGCGAACATTAAAAATATTGAAGCTGTCAGCGGCAGCTCGAAAGACGTAGATCTGTTAACGCGCGCGGAAGCCAGAGGCGAAGCGTCGTTAATTAGTCATATTCCTTATGATCAGCTTGTAGAGTATTACCATTCTCATGATGCGCTCGTGTCTGCTTCACTGTCAGAGACTTTTTGCCATCCGCTTATTGAAGCGATGTATTCGGGGTTAATCGTTGTTTCTTCTGACTTGCCTGTGGCAAAAGAAGTTTGTGGTGAAAATGCAGAATTTTTTGATGGTCTGAGGACGCGTTCACTCGTGGAGTCAATTTTGAAGCTCGATAACGACCCTGAGTATCGAGAGCAGTTGCGAGAGAACGGAGTTGCCTTTAGCTGCGATAATTATGATTGGGATGAACACGTAAATCGCTTGCTAGACATTTTCGAAAATACGATTGCGGCAGGCCGTCACAGGGCGGCATGAAATCAACCAATGTCCAATCCTTCTAGCATCATATTTGTTAGCGATATTCACCCCGAGATAAATCATGTGTCGGCGCAACGAGTTTGGAATTTTGCGCGTCAATTGGCTTTGGCGGGTAAAAAAGTGACGATACTTACGCAAGCAAAAACCGACCAAAGTCCTCCCACGCAACTCCATCGATTTACCGAGATCGCGGCGTCCCACGATTGGCATTTGCCACTTATTATCACAGCGCATGTCCCACAAAAAACATTTCTAAGCAATGCGAGGGAGGGTGGGCTAATTTGGGGTGTTCGCCAAGCGGCTTTAGCTGCGGCACAATTTAGACCAGGCGGTCATTTCCAAGATTGGTTTAATGCGGCGTCCTCGCTATTTCAAGCTGTCTCTGAGCATATCCGGCCTGATGCTGTCATTGGTGCTTTTGGCAACTTGGGGAACTGGGCCATCGCACAGGCGCTTTCTGCTCAATGCAAATGTCCTTGGGTTGGCGACTTAAAAGATAACTGGCGGGTGTTCTCTTTGCCTGGATTTCGCCACTACAACGCATATCGATTTCGGAATATGGCGCATATGACAACGTACTCGCAGACCCATGCTGAGATTGCAGCACCTTTTTTTTCAATGGAAACTTCCGTCCTCTATAGCGGTTATCATGAAATCGAAAACTCAAGTTCGCTAACCGATGTTCCGCCCGGCTTCATGTTTAGTGGCAGCTTATATGGTGAGGACAAGCTTCGTATTATTTTAGATGGCATCGCGGTGTGGTCCGAGCGGCAGGAATATTCTAAGTCTCGTCGGGCTGTGACGTTAGTTTATGCGGGTAACGAAGGCGCGCAGTTGAATGCGGTGGCGGAAAATTTTGGGGATTTGTTTGGCGTTATGGATTTAGGCTACTTATCCCCAATTAACCTCATGCGAGCGCATCGGCAGGCGATTTGTAATTTTTATATCGTTAACCAGAATAGCTTATTTCAGCAGAAATTCTTTGACCTGGTCGCGGCTGACCGCCCCATTATCTCCGTCCCAAACGAGAGCGACGAGGCAATCGGGATCGCGGATGCGGTCGGTGCGACGTATTTTGGTTGTGACGACCCGTTTGATGTTGCACACAGTATTGAAATGGCGTTGTCGACGCAGGGCGACGGGATAAACCAAGAAGCAATTAAGGCATATTCCTGGACGCAGCAAGCTGCACACCTCAGTCACATTCTTGACCGTGTGACGGGTGCTTCAATATGAAGGTTCGTATCTCGGCGCACGGTCGGTTCCATGCCTTTTCCTTGGCAGAGGGCCTCAATAAACTTGGCGTCTTAGAAGCGTTACAAACAACGTATCCAGCAGCGTATGTGAAGCGGCAACTTCGCTCGAATATACCAGTACGAAGCGTTTGGCCACTTGAACTTCTTAAAAGAAGTGTTGCGTTCGTCGGCGGCGGGCAGGCCCTGGACCCGACCATCTCACGTTTATTTGCAAGGGCCCTGGCTCGTGATGTTCACCATTCGAATGCGGATATCCTCGTAGGTTGGAGTTCATCAACGCTAGAAGCGATCGAAATCGCGCATTCAAAAGGGATGCGTGTCATCATTGAGCGCGGCTCAACGCACATATCACATCAAACTGCTGTCATCGAAAACGAATACCGTACACTCGGTATCGATCGAAAAGTCACATCTGAAGAGATTATCGAGAGAGAGATTGCGGAGTACGAGGCTGCGGATGCAATCTGTGTCTTATCAAACGTCGCCGCAAAATCATTTATTGAACAAGGCATCTCTCGCGAAAAGCTGATCGTCAATCACTTGGGTGTGGATGTTAGACGGTTTGGTGAGATGCCGCGCCGTGCAGACAGGACAAGGAAGGTTCGCATCCTATTCACAGGCATCGTAGGCGTACGCAAAGGTGTGAACTGTCTTTTGCAGGTGATGAAAAAGCTCTCTGGCAACGTTGAATTGCAATTGGCTGGCAACCTGTCGCAGGAATTTAAGGAAATTTCATCTTCATTCAATTCTGAAAACGTGACGTTCTTGGGCCCCGTGCCACGCACAAAAATGACTCAATTATATAGAGATGCTGACATCTTCGTTCTGCCGTCAATCGAAGAAGGTTTCGGCATGGCAGTTACCGAAGCGATGGCCGCGGGTTTGCCTGTTGTTGTGTCTGATGCGGTAGGGGCAGCAGATATTTTGACGTCGATGAAAGACGGAATAATCTTTCCGGTAAACAATGTAGAAGCGCTGACTGACAGCCTGCAGTCATTAATTGATCAGCCGGCGCTGCGCCTCAGCATGGGGCACGCTGCATTTACAACTGCAACTAGCCTTGGGGACTGGGATGACTTTGCGTTGCGAATGAGAAATGCGTATCAAGGATTGCTCGCAAGCAACGCAGGTTGACGTTGCATGGCGTTGATTCGAGCTTGGAATTTTTGAAACCATAGCTCGGTAATCAGAGCTTTCCAAATGCTTGATGCCACGGCTGATTCGCCAGTGGCAAAGCGTGACATCGCATTCGTCAACCAACCCGTGCGCCAAAAACCACGTTGTTGGAATTCAACTGAAGCAAACGTATCGCTTGCCAACTCACCAAGTGATCCGCTCAGCCACTGCTGGATTGGCGGAAGAAAGCCCTGTTTGCGCCATCGAGTTAGTGTCGGCTCTGGAAGTGCGTTGCTCATGGCAGCCCGAAGAAGACGCTTAGTTTGTGCTTCACCCATCAGAACCTGCGGCGGCATCTGAAAAGCAAATTCAGCGACTCTGTGATCACAGAACGGCAATCTGACTTCACGGGAATGTGCCATTGAATTTCGGTCACCATAGCGTAGCAATGTAGACAAGAACCCATGTCCAGAATCCCTACGCAACATGGAATGAAGGTCAGTATTGGCGTCTGGGCCGATGCTCATTTTTACGTGTTTTTGCATCTCTGGTGATATAGCCAACGCCATTGAGGTTCCAATACCAAAAGCATCTGATACAAACTGTTTGAGGCGAATTGGCAGGTCAGATTTCCAGCGGTTCTGATCCATTGCCAATGCCCCTGGGTATCTTGCCTCAATCATGGCCGCCTGAGCTTTCCAGTCAGGGGTCAATGCGATGCTCCGCAAATATCCGGCGAAGTACGATTCATAACCACCAAGTATTTCGTCTGCACCTTGACCGTCGAGAAGCACTGTTATGCCTTGCTGCTTTGCCTCGCGAAACACGCACCACTGCGCATATTGACTTGTGCTGTCGACGGGTAGTTCGTTAAACCACACAAAATCATCTATTTCCTCGACCAGGTTGTCAGCGATGGGGAAGGTTTCATGTTTATTGACAGGAATTATATTCCCAACTAAATCTGCCCACTCACCCTCATCTGCAGGGCTGTTCGGAAAGCGACCGGTAAAAACATGGTAATCGAAAGCGCTACCATCCGGCGCTGAGGTACGTAATTGTGTATTTGCAATATAGGTAACAGCACTTGAGTCAAGCCCACCTGATAAACACGATCCGAGTTTAACGTCACTGCGCAACCTGAGGCGCACTGAGTCTTCTAGAAGGGCGCGAAATTTAGTTTGAATGGCCTCGCTGTCATATTTTCGACTATCCATCTCGACGTCTGACGGTTTGTAGACTGGCAGTTGCCAATAACACTCAATTTTATATGACAAATCGCTAAGGGACAGCACCAATGTGTTCCCAGGGGGCAGCGAATACACGTCATCAAATAAAGTCGCGCTTGTTTGGTCCAACGCGTCTGTTGGATCGATGGAAAACCTTAATAGTTTAGAGGTATTAGGCTCAACTGAAATACCACTTACCGCAAACAAGCCTTTATATTCGGATGCAAATACGAACGCGCCATGCGGTTGCGCGAATAAAAACGGTTTTTCACCAAACCGGTCGCGTGCGCAAAATAGGATATTATTTCTGGCGTCATGGATGGCGAATGCGAACATGCCGTTTAGTTTTTCAACACACGCTTCACCCCAGTGCGCATATGCGGCCAGCAGTACCTCGGTGTCGCTGGACGTTCGAAAACGTATGCCCGCGTCACGTAGCGTGTCGCGTAATTCACGATAATTGTATATTTCGCCGTTAAAAGTGATCGTGAGCCGTTTGCTTTCGTCTTGCATCGGTTGTGCGCCAGAGTCACCCACAGCAAGAATCGCTAGGCGGCGATGCCCCAAACACATCTTTCCGTCGTGACTTTGCCAGGAGCCTTCGCCATCCGGTCCTCGGTGCGCTTGTAATTTATTCATAGCGGCCACCGCAGCAACGTTAACTGCTGACATGCCCGCTATGCCTGAGATGCCACACATGATCCGTTAAATCCCCAACTTATCTATGCGCAACTGACGACTGATCGATCCGGAATGTCTATTAGTTATTCTGGTTGTCGAGCCCATACACGCCCCTGATCACTGCGAACGTCAATCAATCCTGCATCGCGCAAGGCCGCCGCGACCTCATGATGACTTTGCCGATATTCGTATCGTGGCCCATACCAATCCAAAGTGTCCAACAAAGTTAGTTGATATTGAACAGTAAATGACAAACCTTTCGGATGTACCGAGCAGATAGGCAATAAGCGATTTACCTGACGCAATATCGGAATTTTTGACATCCCCCATGATGGTAGAAAAAAAATGACGCACAGCATTTGACAGAATGCTTCGAGCGTCGAGATTGACCAACCAGGGGTAAACCGCCTTAAAAAATATTTGATCAGCTGAAGTTTTGCGCTGAGTGACTTTTCGTAAAAATTAAAGAACAACTGCCCGCCGGGTTTTAATTGTGAGGCAATGTGTAAAATCGCTTTTTCAGGGTCAGGCGTATGTTGAATGACGCCAGCACAATGCACTAAGTCAAACTGCCCCTGCTTAAAAGGTAAATTAAGAATATCGCCCTGAATGACTTGAACCGCACCCCGTCCCGACTGTTCAATGTCGACACAATTCCTTTGGCACGCATCTACAGCAAGCGATAAATCTACAGCAATTACATTTGCTCCATTTTGGGCTATCACATCTGTGAAGCGCCCCGCTCCACAGCCCGCGTCTAAAACCCACTTTGATTCAAGGGTCGCAGATGACCAACCGGTGTCGCGGTAAAAGCGGTCCGCAGACAAAGTATGCCCGGCTAAGCGGTCAATTTGCGTTTCACGAAACCGCAGCCACTGTTTTCCAAAGTTTTCTACGTAATTGTCTGCATCCTCCACAAAACGTAGAACATCATTGCCAATAACATAAATCTTGCTGCATAAAGAACACCTTAGACTGTTTATAGACGCAGTTGGGGAAAGCGTTATTTTTTGATTGTCTGATATATTTTTTTGGCACTGGCAAACAAGCAAATGTGATATAAATTCGTCTTTTTCCATAATTCAAAATGCCAAGCTGAAATTTTTATATACCGCAATCAATCCATTGGTTAGCATCTCCCAATTATGATTACAACAACGCTCACTTTAGGGCTGTGGTAATTTATAGATTTAGCTATAAAGAGATTTTTATGAATTATATAAAGGCAATATTTGAAAATAATAGAATATTTCTTTTTAGTATTTTTATGTTACCAGTCATAGCCTCATTTTCATCAAGATCCACGGTACCTATTTTATTTTTCCTTACGCTTTTATCATTTTTTTACTCGGATAAGCCCTTGATACGCATCCCATTAAATAAAGGCGTATTGACGATCGTCGTGATGTCGATCGGCTGGCTGCTGTTCCGTGCTATGTACATTGAGTCCGGTGAGCACTCGTTGCTTTCGTGGACTAAAATTGTAGCCATTTGTGGCGCTGGACTGATTCTCTTTCGCTACGTCATTGGCTTGGATGACAAAAACAAAGCAAGGATCAGCCGGTTCCTCATTGGGGGGGTGTTCGTGTCATTAGCGATTATTTTTATCGGATGTCTGTCAATTGACGCTGGATATGCTGAGTTTCTTCGCACAGGGCGAAGCGACCAAAAAACAATTTTTAGTGCAGGTGTCATATTCGTTTCTTTAATATGCCCGGCGGTTTTATATTACTCTTGGATTAATAATAAAATTATATTTTCATTATTAATTATAACAGTTTCGATTGTTATGACGATTTCACAGAGCTTTGCGGCAATTTTTGCGGTTATGGCTGGTGTCTTATCATCAATTTTCATTCTTTATTTTGGTTTTAAGGCAATAAATGTTATTAAGATTTGCCTTATTTTTTTTACTTTGTCTGTACCAATTTTAGGTCCCGGAATTCTGACGGGTGTTAATGAAATAGTATTAGGCCAACAAAGTGAGGAGGCAGATGAATCGGTTGGCATCAAGGGCTCTGTCGCACATCGATATTACATCTGGAAATTTACAATCGACCGCGCGCGCGAGCATCCAATCTTGGGTTGGGGACTCGATGCTTCTCGCTCCTTGCCGGGTGGGGATGTAAACATTGGGATTGGGCGCGAATTAATGCCGCTGCACCCGCACAATGCCTTTTTGCAAATTTGGGTCGAGCTGGGCTATGTAGGGCTGATGCTTTTGGCATCAATCATTTGGCTGATGTTTCCAAGAACCCCGCCTGGTGAAGCGTTTGACAAGAGAATGGCGATCTTACCAATAACCATTTGTATGCTCGTTGTGATCATGAGTTTAAGTTTTGGAATATGGCAATCTTGGTGGATGAGCTCCATTGCACTGATCATATGCCTTGCGAGCATGGCCAACGGAAAAGCAGGCCAAATTCCTCCGTCTAGAACAACCCGCCATCAGGCCCGTGAAATCTAAGTGAGGACAGATTCATCGTGCCTTTTATCAGCAGGTTTTACGTGAGTGGAGCAAAGAGCAAGCAATACTCCGCAGAAGAAAAGATCCGTATTGTACGGGATGGATTGTGCAGAGCATTTATTACAAATAATCGAACGCGTTTATGGAGGTTGTAACCAACGTTGGTCAGAGATACGTCTCGGGCAGATTCGACTGGTGAGGTAACTGCCCTTCGCCGTGAAGCGCGTGAACTGAAAGAAGTCGATACCGAGCAGACATTGGATAAGCTGGGTGTCCCCTGTACTACATTATATCGATGGTATGATCACTATCAAATTGGTGGATCAGAGGCTTCCGTCTATCGAGTGCTCAAATCTCTTGATCTGATCACCTGCCCCACATTCATTGTCATCAAGGCTGCTGATGAGTTCTGGGACAAGACAACAACCATCAATCAACTGTCGCAGACCGACTTGCAGTTCGATAATGACAAGTGGTGGTTCGGTATCGTTTTTGAGGCGTTTGCCAAGGGCGATGGTTAAGCGCTTAATGTAAAAAATTGCCAACAGTGGGTATAATTTCAAACTCACCCCATTCTCTATGCAGTTTTGACGGTGTTAGTGAAGATGCTCTCTCGCCTTTCTGCCTTGCGAGAGCCAGCAACTTTTCCGGCAACAACCCTGAACGCATCATTCATGCCCCATGACCAAGGCGAACAACATTCTCTTGATGAGAGGCTTCTCGACAGAATGGCTTATTGGGCTGACAGTATAATTTGAGATTTCGGTTTCCAGCGCTAATTGAATGTAGCCAAAATCTAAAAGGGTTTTGGCCAGCTTAATTCATGCTTTTATCGCGGCGCAGCTACAACTGCGCCAACATGCCTTGTTCAACGAAAAAATTGGTGGGCGAGAAATCTGAAAACACACGGATTTTACCGGATCTTCTCTCGACGAACGCGCGCAGTGCCTCTTCGGCGCGGCGTAAATCACCATTCGGAAAAAGCATGTCCTTGTCAGAATTATCTAAGTACACCATCCCGCCGGCCTTTAACTTGGATGCAATCGAAAAGATACAGCCCTCTCTGTCTGTGCCGTCAATAAGCGCAAAGTCTAAGGAATTATCCTCGATCGCAGAGAGATCGGTGTAGCTATTATCTGGACGAAACTCATACTGGACATTCGTTAGTTGACGCTTTTTCAACAAAGAATTCGTGTGCTCGAACCACGACTGTTGATCTTCTATGCTAATCAGTTTGCCGACACGCTCCGCAAACCAGGGCGTAGAGTTTCCAGAGCCGAATTCAATCATCTGAGTTTTGGTTGTTAGGAACTGATCGATAGCATGCCGCGCGCGATAAGAAATCATAGGAACCTTAGCGCGATAGCCGAAAAGTCGTTTTGCCGCAGCACTGTAAAATGCAGGAATCGCATACGGTATGCCGGCGATATCTACAAAATTACCTTTCTCGTCGTGAAAACGGCTAATTCTGTTCGTTGTCTTAAATTTCACTCTGGCACCCGCCCATCAGAATATTAACTCCATGGAAGAATATTAGATACGGGACGAACATACAAACTGAGCCAATCGGTATGGGCAGCTCACTCCAAATGAAATTTAATCGACGAAATAATAGGTGAAAATTCTCAACTCGGTTATTGATCCAGCGTCCCGTCTCTTGCTTATAGGTATTCTCAAGTCGAGCCATTGCAGCTGATATGAGCGCAGCCGATTAGTTGCGATCACTTTTAGCGCACCATATCGGTTTATTGATTCTTTGGGGAAACCGGGAGCACACTTGCGATCGTAACGTTTAGTGACAAAAGGTTCTAGCACTTCGCCATCGTGATCAACAGCCCGCCCGAGATTATGAGGTCAAGTCATCAGATACGTGCGTATCGGTTCCGATGCATGGGTCCTAAGTCGGCAAGAATGCGGGCCTTTTCGAGACTAAAGACGCATAGTGGTAATTAGGGGGCGGATGGCGTAAGGAGCGTACTTAGAATTAACATGATAAATAACTATAATTATTATGTTGTTTTTACAATCTATAAGCTTATATCACAACAAATACTACACAGCTGCCACCTTCTCTTCGTTTCAGTTGCTGCCCCTCGTTTGTTCTAGATTTGTATATGGTCCCTAAAATCTCCGCTTTCCAGTTATATTCAGACCTTATTCTTCTGGGCTTAGCTAAGCCAAGGATGGACATATAGATATTCTAGTCCACGTCATGTACTCTTTATTGGCAGGTACTAGACATGGTGACGATTTGGAATCACGATGAAAAATATTTTCTCTTCTTATCCAATTGCCGATATTGGAAGGCATTATGGCCTGACATATTTTGACATTGGTTCCAGAGGTGGTTTTCAGGACGACCTATACCCCATTGCCTTCGCGGTAGATGTTGTGGGGTTCGAACCTGATCCAGAAGAATTTGAACGTTTACTCCACCTCCCGATTGAGCCTTGGAGATCTATTACACATTTGCCATATGGTGTCGGAAATATATCTGGACGCCAAAAACTTTTCATACCAACAGATCCGCAATCAGCCTCTTTGTTAAAACATAATACGAAAATCGGGCGTAAGTTTAACAAGACACAGTTTTTTGAAATTGAACGAACCGAGCAAATAGAAACACTTTGCCTGCAAGACGCTCTTGAAAAAACGGCTCTCAAATCAATTGATTATTTGAAGATAGATATTGAAGGGGCAGAATTAGCCGTTTTCATGTCGTCTCCCGCCGTAATAAGTGACGTGCTGGCGATTAAAACTGAAGTTTCTTTTTTGCCGTTTCGTAACAGTCAGCCGCTGGCTAGAGATATTGATCTCTTCCTAGGAAAAGCCGGTTTTGAATTGATGGACATTACCGAGCCAGCCCATTGGCGGCGCCATGGGCATTTAATACACCCCTATTATTCGTCCGGAAATCCACCATATTCAAAAGCGCAGATCATGCAGGCGGATTATCTCTATTTTCGTGATCCGGATACTTTGGGTGGAGATGTTGCAAAGCTTCTGAAGCTATCCCTGATCGCCTTATCTTTTGGCTACTTTGATCATGCGTTGATGATCTTGGAACGACCAGAAATTGCTAAATTTCTATCGATCGAGTTTGGCAAATCACCTATTGATATCGTTGGGCCATCATCAAGGGCGTATGGTCGCAAGGCATTTCTTCGAGCGTTCTATCTGCAAATCCGAAACATCGTTCCATTCGTTCGCTATCTAAAAAATCTATTGCGCTGATGAACGCCTACTAAGTTTGGAATCTTCTGCTTTGGGTCCAGGCTGTGTCAAAACCCAGCTGGATTTTCTCATATAGGACGCCCGTGGGATTGGGGCGATGCCGAGCCAGGTTTTTGGTTTTTCTGTCTGCTTCGAGTTGGTGAAGGCGGATTTTGACGTTCTGATGAGTTATTAGCCGGTATATTAAGCGAAAAACGACACTGACAGGGTCTAGGCCACTTTCATCGTCGCGATCAACGGACGGATGCCGATGATGTTGATGACACGTTTAATATTGTAGGCGAGAACGTGCACCGCCATTTCCGTGCCGACCCGCTTCAGCGTTTTTATCTGGAAGTGTGTATATCCCATCCAAGATTTGATGGTTCCGAACGGGCGCTCGACCGTCTCGCGCCGCTGCTTCATTTTCTCGGGATGTTCTTTAAGACGTTGATGGATTTCCTCAAGAAGGTGTTCGTGTTCCCAGCGTGTAATCCGATGTTCCTTGCCCGTGGTGCATTGGGCCTTAATGGCGCAGCCTTGGCAAGAATGGGTCCAATAGTGGCGTAAGGTCACGCCTATTTCCACGTTTGTGTAGCGATATGTCATGCGCTCATCAGCGGGACAAACATAGACATCCTCATCAGACATGTAGCGAAAGTACTGTTTCACGAAACGACCCTTGGATCGGTTGCCTGAGGTCATCGGCTTGGGAAGTGTAACTGTAATGCCTGCCTTATCGCAGGCTAGGAGTTTTTCGCTTTTGAAATATCCCCGGTCAGCAACAACATCCAGCTTATCTGTCTTGAGGGCCGCTTGTGCCTGCTTCGCCATGGTGGAGAGTTGAGAACGGTCTGAGCCAGAATTGGTAACCTCATGGGTAACGATCAGATGATGCTGGGTGTCTACGACGGACTGCACATTGTAAGCAACCATGCCGCTACCTTTGCCACTTGTGGCCATCGAACGGGAATCGGAATCCGTCAGGGATATCTGCTGGCTGGGTGTTGCCAATATCTCGACTTCAAGCTGTTGTAAGCGGTGCATCTCGGTTTTGAGGGTCTCGATTTTACCGTTCAAGCGTTCCGTCGTCATCGTTCGCGTAGGCGAAGGTTCTTGCCGGTCGGCGCTATCAAGCTGATGCAGATAACGATCAACACTCTCTTCGATCTGATACATACGGCGCTTTATCTTGGCGCGGGTGAAGTTCTTGTCACGGGTGTTAACCGCCTTAAACTTACTTCCGTCAATTGCTACGCTGGCATCGGCGAAAAGATTAAGCTGACGGCATAATCCAACAAACTGAGCGCAGACTTTACGGATCGCCGGACCAATATTTTTACGAAAGTTGGTAATCGTCTTGTGGTCCAGGACCAGGCGACCTGTCAACCATATCACTTCAACATTACGTCCCGCTTCACGTTCTAAGCGGCGGCTGGATTGAACCCGGTTGAGATACCCGTAGATATAAAGCTTGAGCAAAATCGAAGGATGATAACTTGGCCTGCCAGTTCAGTTGAATTTCTTGGTCATGTTGAAAACAATCAACTCAAAGAACTCTATAAAAATTGTAGCGTTTTTACTTTTCCATCAACGGTTGAGACGTTTGGGAATCCACTTTTCGAGGCTATGGCATGTGGTTGTCCAATTGTTTGCTCAAATGCTGCGGCAATGCCTGAGATTGCTGGTGATGCGGTCGTCTATGTCGACCCACTAGTCCCAAATGAGATATCTAAAGCAATAGCCAGATTTCTTGATGATGGAGCACTACGAACAGAATTCCGAAAGCGTGCAAAAAAACAGTCAATTACGTATTCATGGACAGAGACATCTAGAAAAACAACGGAAGTTCTTATGCGGGCAGGAGTGCACTCAAAGATGTGACGTTATGCTCGATTATAATCGTCTTCAATGCGCTCTATGTCGTCTTCTCCAAGATAGTTGCCTGTTTGAATTTCGATGATAATTAAAGGCTCAGAAGAATTATTAGCTAACCGGTGAAGGGTGCCTTGTGGCACAAAAGTTGATTGGCTTGGTAATAAGGCTTCTGTTTTTTCTCCGATAGTTACTGTCGCGCAGCCAGATAATACGATCCAATGTTCCGATCTGTGTTGGTGGCGTTGCAAACTAAGCCTGAGACCAGGTTTGATCGTAAGTTTCTTGATTTGAAAGTTTGGCTCTGTTCGAATGATCTCAAAAGTTCCCCAAACTCTATGAAGTTTAGTCGGTGTTAATGTTGATTCAGCATTACTATCTTGGCTTTGAATATCTGCTAAATGTGACGACATCATTGGATCATTTAACATTGAAACCGTAACGTGATTACCGGATGCAATAATCGCGATACCATCCATATTGCCGACACCAATATTAATGCCATCACTCATAACAATTGAGTTTGTGGTCGCATTTGCAATCGAATTACCAAGAAGAACATTGCCATCTTTGTCTTTTTGGGAAGAGTCCCATACTGATTGCCACGTACCCATATCTCGCCAGTTGCCATTGAATTCGACCATCCCAACGTTTGTGGCACTCTCAGCAATGGCAACATCAAAAGATGGACATTTAATTTGCTCAACTGACTCAGCGTCCAAACGAATAAAATCAATATTAATATTGGCGTTAGAGACAGCAAGAGCTGCGTCATTGTTTGTGTCAGGTACAAGCGTTTCAGCTAAATCCATAAATAGGGCAAGATCGAAAATAAACACACCTGAATTCCAGAAGGAGCGTCCTGTTTCGATCAAATGCTGAGCATCGTTAATTGATGGCTTCTCAATAAAAGATTCTACTTTGTGAGTGAAAGTTAAGTCGGTCTCATGCTTTGGATAAATAGAAATATATCCAAAATCATCAGCAGCCCGCGTAGGTGATATTCCAAGAAGTACTATCTCATGCTCTAATGTTACTTTGCAGGCTTCAAGTGTGACATGCTGAAAGTCCTCTGTAGAATCAACATGATGATCAGCAGGCGAAACGATGACGTTTCCTTGGTATCCATTTTGAAAAAGATACTGGCATGCGAATAAGGTCGCAGCTGTTGTTCCGGCACTTTTGGATTCCAATATAATCGCTTGCGGTATCACGCCGATTTCATGAAGTTGAGTTGCAACTCCAAAGCGATGTTCTTCATTGCAGATAATAATGGGCGCATGAAAGTTTGGGCCTGAGAAACGCCGAACTGTTTCCTGTAAAAGGCTTTCAGTGGCGCCGAAATTTAAAAAAGGTTTTGGCCAATAAGGACGTGATAAAGGCCAGAGACGCCGCCCAAATCCGCCGCATAGAATTACGGGAACAATAAGATCGTCTTTTCCATATATATAGGGTGATTCTGGCAGAGACATAGTCTAAATGATTCTCCAATTTGACGATAAATGGCACTAAGGTTTTGCATTGCGGCTGATAGGGGCCAATTTATTACTCCAAGTCTAATTGTATGTTTATAAACTGTGTCATGAATAATAGTAAAAGTGTGTTTTAGAGGTATGATAATTTAATGTTGCAAGATGATTATTAAATAGATGTTTTATATGCTTGATCGTGTAATGAGCAATTTATCGATTAAGGCAAACCTATACTCAGGTAGTTTGTTTAGCATCTTTTTGTGTTTCGTCATTGTTATCCCAAAAAGCGCTGTCTTATTTCTTATATTATTTCTTGTAAGCCAGCTTATTAAAAATATCCGTAACACTCGTGCTTTAAGGTTAAATGCGTCGTCGACGCTCTTCCTATTGATAGGGTTTAGTGCGTGGTTGGCAATTACTGGTTTTTGGGCGTTCGATTATTTAGCATTGCAACAGAGTATATTGAAAGTCGTATTGCTTATCATGGTGGGGGCACACTTTTTTTCGCAAAAATGGATTCACCAAACTTGATTAAAACGGGTGGATCAAGCGGTGTCATCGGTTTCGGTGTTATCGTGCTCGCGACTTTGTATGCGAACGTTACAGGGCAATCATTATGGGGCATTTATTCTTTTGACCCCTTAACAACACTCAATAATAACGCAGTCGTTCTATCTTTGATTTTCTGGCCGTTTATCTTATTGCTTCGCAAAAAAATGCCCTTTTATCTGTTTTAGGCATATGCATACTTTTCCTCCTTTTAGAGTTAAAAAGCCTAGCTGCTATTGGGGCTTTAGTCGTTGGGTATCCGTTTTCACAGAGCGAAAAATCGGTGGGCGGCGAGCCAGCGTGCTAATGGCCATTATTGCTGCGTCACTTGTTATTGCTGCACCATCCTTGATAAAAATTTCTGGGGCGGGTTCACTCGCAACACCTTCCGGTGTTAATAAAGAGTCTTTGGGAATGCCACCTTCTGCACGTCATCGCCTTGCAATGTGGTCATTCGCTACAGAAAAAATTGATGAAAAGCCTTGGTTGGGATGGGGGTTCGGTGCTTCTCGCCACATTGCCCAAGAAGATCGTCGCCTTGCTTCGAATATGGAATTGATGCCATTGCATCCACATAATATATCCTTACAAGCGCGTCTTGAGTTTGGTGTTCAAGGTTCGGCATTGCTGGCTTTTATTGTGTTTTTCGTATTCTACAGGTTAGCCACATTTACAAACGATGGCTGGGTAAGTGGCCTTGCGATGGCACCTGCTGCAGGGTGGCTGTTCGTGGCCTATGGAATGTGGCAGAGTTGGTGGATCGCTCTGGCGTTTCTGCTGGCAATATTTATGAAATTTGCGCTAGCAAGTAGACAACGCTCAGTTGAATCGCCTGATACTGATTTATGATGAAGCCAAAGTGAATTGTCGTCTGCAATGCTGATGACTAGGGCTGTCTGTTAAGTTTAGAGATTTCCCAGGAAACAGGACGAGTCATGAAAGTGTCGGAATTAGAACATTCTCATCGCTGCACTTGAAATCATACTGCAAGCATGTTGCAGTAATCAGATAAAATGATCGCTTCTGAAGAAGTGACACAAATGAATAATAGGGATGGTATAAGATAGCATGACGGAAAATAATGATCCGCTCGTTCGGTTCGAGTCCGTTCAAAAAAGCTATGATGGCGAAATACTTGTTGTTAAAGATCTAAATCTTGATGTGGCTCGTGGTGAATTTCTTACCATGCTCGGGCCCTCTGGTTCTGGAAAGACAACATGCCTGATGATGCTTGCTGGATTTGAGCCTGCAACGCATGGCGAAATCTTCTTGGACAATCAACCGATCAACAATGTGCCACCGCACAAGCGTGGCATTGGTATGGTCTTTCAGAATTATGCGCTGTTCCCGCATATGACAGTTGCTGAGAACCTGGCGTTTCCGCTCGAAGTTCGTAAAACATCGAAAAGCGAAATTGAGGCGCGTGTTAATAAAGCGCTCGATATGGTTCAGCTAGGTGCATTTGGGAATAGACGCCCAGCACAGCTTTCTGGTGGACAGCAACAACGTGTTGCCGTGGCCCGTGCGCTTGTGTTTGACCCCGTGCTTATTTTGATGGATGAGCCGCTTGGTGCGCTCGACAAGCAGTTGCGTGAGCAAATGCAATACGAGATTAAGCATATCCACGAGAATTTGGGTGTTACAGTCGTATACGTGACCCACGATCAATCAGAAGCGCTGACGATGTCGAACCGTGTTGCTGTGTTTAACGATGGTGTCATTCAGCAATTGGCTCCACCTGATGAACTGTATGAACGCCCTGATAATGCGTTTGTTGCTCAGTTTATTGGCGAGAACAATACACTTGTGGGCGACATTAAAGAAGCAAGCGGCGACACATTAACTGTTGATGTTAATGGATCGATTATTCGTGCGCTGAACGTGAATACAAAGGGTGTGGGCAATAAGACAACACTGTCCATTCGTCCTGAACGTGTGATGGTCAATCCATCGAACGAGGGTGATTTCCCGAACGTATTCAAAGCAAAAATTGAAGAGCTGATCTATCTTGGCGACCATATTCGTACGCGTGCATCTGTGTGCGGTGATGATGAGTTTGTTGTTAAGGTCGCGAATGCTTCAGCCTTGTCGGCAATCAAAAAGGGCACTGAAGTGACCTTTGGGTGGTCGATGGAAGATTGCCAGGCTCTTGACGTTTAAGCAGTCCGGTAGAGGAATGAGTGGTTTGCTCATTTCGTTCCCGCATTTGCGGGTGGGAGAGGCGATTAGCGCTTCTCGCTAAATTTACAATAACTCAACGTAACAAGGAGTATGTTACTTATGACAACTAAATTGAAATTTACGACATTCGTAGCTGCGGGAGCAATTGCTCTCGGAGCGATGGCTTCATCTGCAAGCGCAGAGAGCTTGACGGTTGTGTCTTGGGGTGGTGCTTACACCAAGTCTCAAGTCGAAGCTTATCACAAGCCATTCACTAAAGAGACTGGCATTAGCATCTTATCTGAGAACTACTCAGGCGGTCTTGCTGAAGTTAAAGCGCAGGTCGAAGCCGGTAGCGTGAAATGGGATCTCATTGACCTTGAGATGTCTGACGCTGTTCGCGGTTGTGACGAAGGCCTTTTTGAGCAAATTGACCCTGCAATCCTACCAAAGGGTGATGATGGTACACCTGCTGAAAAAGACTTTATCGATGGCTCAGTAACAGATTGTGCTGTCGGTACGATCGTTTGGTCGACAATTTATGCATACGACAAAGGTAAGTTCCCTGGTGGCGGCCCAAAAACAATGGCTGATTTCTTTAACACTAAGGCATTTCCTGGTAAGCGCGGTATGCGTAAGACACCTAAAGCAAATCTTGAAATGGCTTTGATCGCTGATGGCGTATCAAACGATAAGGTTTATGCAATGCTTGAAACACCTGCCGGTGTTGATCGTGCGTTCGCTAAGCTCGACAGCATTAAAGACTCTGTTGTTTGGTGGGAAGCTGGTGCGCAGCCTCCACAGCTTTTGGCTGATGGCGAAGTTGCAATGACAACAGCTTACAATGGTCGAATTTTCAACGCGATCGCTGTTGAAAGTAAGGCTTTTGAGATCGTTTGGGATGGTCAAGTTTATGACCTTGACCTTTGGGCTGTGCCAAAAGGCGCACCGAACAAAGACACAGCAATGAAGTTCATTGCTTTCTCAACGGACACAAAGCGTCTTGCTGCTCAAGCGGCTTGGATTTCTTATGGTCCAGTTCGTAATTCATCAATCCCACTTATCGGCAAGCATGCAGAAGCTGGAATTGAAATGGGCCCTCACATGCCTACAGCTGCTGCGAATTTCAAGACAGCAATCCAGAACGATTTTGAGTTCTGGGCTGATCGCCAAGACGAGTTGAACAATCGCTTCAACGCTTGGTTGTCTAAGTAATACAAATGAGCCGAGGGCGATATTAACGTCGCTCTCGGCATCGTTTGTTGCTTTTTGCCAAAGCGGCCCATAGATGGTCGGGCCATATAGTTTAAGTTATCGGGGTGGCGAGATGAGCGAATTGCTAACAACTGTTGATGGACGACCACTAAAAGAAGCGCTGGCAAACGCAGAACGGTCAAAGCGTATTCGCGCTGTTCTCCTGGTACTGCCTTTATTTGTATTTATCTTTTTCTCTTTTTTATATCCGATCGCATTGATGTTGTACCGCTCGGTGGAAAATCCATTGATTGCGGAACATATGGTTGAAACCGTTGCGATCCTTGAAAACTGGGATGTGAAAGAAGTCCCAAGTGAAGAGGCGTTCGCAGCTCTGGCTAACGATCTAGTGGCAGCACGTAAAACCCGCGAAATCGGTAAAATTGCGACGCGTCTTAATTTTGAAACACCGGGGCTTCGTAGTGTTATTACAGGCACAGGTCGAAAAGCAGCCCGCTGGGGGCCTCCATTTAAAGAACAATTTATCGCTTATCGGTCTGAGTGGGGAGAGCTTGAGACATGGGCCACCCTCAAGCGCCTTTCACCGACGATCACAACGGTTAACTATTTAGCCGCGGTGGACCGTAAGTTGAACGTGGAAGGTAACGTTGTACAAATAGATGAAAACTATCAGATTTACGTCGATCTCTTCATGCGTACAGCGTGGATGAGTATTTTGGTGACCCTGGCGTGTGTGATATTAGGTTTCCCTATTGCTTACATGTTAGCCAGCTTGCCGCTTCGACAATCAAACATGCTCATGATCTTGGTGCTTTTACCTTTCTGGACATCTTTGTTGGTTCGTACCACGTCTTGGATTGTGCTTTTACAAACTCAAGGTGTGTTGAACGACCTGATGGTCTGGGTTGGTATTATAAACGATGCGCAACGAATACAGTTGATATTTAACGCTCAGGGTACCGTCATTGCGATGACCCAAATTCTACTGCCATTTGTGGTGTTGCCGCTTTATAGCGTGATGAAGACCATTCCGCCGAGTTACCTCCGTGCAGCTGAATCACTGGGTGCACATAGGTTCTTGGCATTTTGGCGTGTATACGTACCGAATACGTTACCGGGGGTTGGTGCTGGTTGCCTGTTGGTGTTCATTCTTGCGATTGGTTACTATATCACACCAGCCTTGGTTGGTGGCCAGGATGGCCAAATGATTTCCAATATGATTGCGTTCCATATGCAAAAATCTCTTAACTGGGGATTGGCTGCGGCACTAGGTGGCCTGCTGTTACTGGGCGTTGTTCTTCTATATTGGGTTTACAATAAACTTGTCGGCATTGACCGACTGCAGATGGGATAACCAGATATGAGTCAAATCTCACTTCCCGATCACGCCGGCCCTGTCGAGACGGTTTGGCATTGGACCTATATAGCTATATGTAGCCTGATATTCCTGTTCTTGATTGCGCCAATTCTGGTGATCATCCCGTTGAGCTTTAATGCTGAACCTTATTTCACATTTACCTCTGGGATGATGTCTCTGGACCCTGAAGCGTTCTCTATGCGTTGGTATGAAGACTTCATGAATAAAGAAATTTGGCAGAGATCGATTGCCAACTCTTTCTTCATTGCGTTCTTTGCAACGATTTTAGCAACTGTCTTGGGTACCTTGGCATCATTGGGATTATCACGTTCTGAAATGCCGAATAAAGGCCTCTTCATGGGATTGTTGATATCGCCGATGATCGTTCCTGTTATTATTACGGCGGCTGGTATCTTCTTCTTTTATGCGACGATGAACGACTACATCCCACTAACAGGTTCGTACTTGGGGGTTATTATCGCGCATGCCGTATTAGGCACGCCGTTCGTTGTGATTACAGTTACAGCGACATTGAGTGGCTTCGACCATTCACTGACACGAGCGGGTGCAATGTTAGGCGCTGATCCAACGACGGTGTTCTTTAAGATTATCATGCCGCTTATTTTGCCGGGTGTGATCTCAGGCGCGTTGTTTGCGTTCGTCACGTCCTTCGATGAAGTGGTTGTTGTGTTGTTCGTCGCGTCCGTTGAACAGCAAACCATCCCGCGTCAGATGTGGGCAGGTATTCGCGAGTCAATCAGCCCAACAATTCTTTCGGTGGCAACAATCTTGATCTGTATCTCGATTTGCTTGCTGGCGACGGTCGAACTTCTTCGTCGTCGTTCAGAGCGTCTTCGGGGCATGAGCCCAGGCTGATCGTTTGATTTTATCTTTGTGAGAAAAGGCCAGTCTAGCAGACTGGCCTTTTTCATTTAGACTTAGTCTTTGACCACAAGGTGTTGGGGGAAGTCGTAGAACTTCATTGCACCTTGATCTGTAATGTGGATCGTCTCGCTAATTTCAATACCCCAATTATCTAACCATATGCCGGGTATTACATGAAGGGTCATCCCCGGTTGCAGTATGGTTTTGTCTCCTGGACGAATTGAAAGTGTATGCTCACCCCAATCTGGGGGATAGTTAAGGCCGGTTGAATATCCCATTCGTGAATCTTTTTCGATCCCATATCTTTTTACGTATGTATTCCACATCTGATGGACTTCTTCGCTCGTCACACCAGGTTTTGCGGCTTCAATTGCAATATTCAACGCATCAACGGTGACGTCTGCGACCTCGGCCATACGGGGCGGTGGGGGGCCAAGATGGACGGTTCTGGACATTGGGCAATGATAACGCATTCGGCAACCTGCTAACTCCAGGATGGTTGCTTCTCCATGATTAAATGGCCCAGAGTTCCAGGTCAGATGTGGGGTTGTCGTACCGACACCACTTGGCAACATGGGCACTAAAGATGTGTATTCACCGCCAAACGCGTCTGTGCCGTGAATTTGTGCGCTGTAGGTTTTTGCGACGGCATCGCATTGGCGCGTGCCTGACTCAATCGCGTTAATGCCAGCTTGCATTGCGAGTTCAACAAGTTTTGCAGCATCTTGCATATATGCGATCTCGTCATCGCTTTTAATGATGCGGACCCAATTCACAATATTCTTTGAATCAACAAACGTCGCGTTGGGTAAGGCGGCGACCAACGCTGCATGCGCGCGGGCTGACTAGTAGTAGGCATCCATATCGACAGCGATGCGACCTTTGCCCATTCCACGTTTATCTTCTGCCTGAACGTAATGGTCTGGGTAGCCAACCATGTTGTCGGGACCGAGATGTGTTGTCACCATTCCGTCGGGTTGATCAATCCCGCGAACAATACAGATGGGCTCATTAGACGTTAAAGAGACGGCGACCAATTGCGGCGTATAGAACGACCAGCCATCATAGCCGGTTAAATAATTCATATTTGCTGGGTTGCTTGTTAACAGGACATCGAAGCCTACTTGCTCCATCCGTGCGCGCACGAGATCTAGTCTGCGGCCATATTCTAGCTTGCTAAAACTTGGCATTGGAACCCCCTTTGTAACCGTTGCTCACTCATGCGTAGCGTGCTTCGGAATGGTTGTCACGTGTTTGTCATTTCTGTGTTTTCAGATGCCAATAGTTGCAGTAACGTAAATCAAGAACTGTGTCATAAGGACAGTCATAAAGGGAAGCTGGCCATGTTTGGCAGCGCGAATGGGACCAAACCACATCGGATCGGGTTTATACTTTTACCCGAATTTACGTTGATCGGATTTAGCGCCGGTGTCGAACCGTTTCGCTTGGCCAATCGACTGGCAGAACAAGCACTCTATGCGTGCGATGTTTTCTCAATTGACGGTGAACCCGTTATTGCCAGCAACGGTCTCTCGGTAAATGTTGATGGCAGTATTGTAGATATTGATGGCCTTGAGACGGTATTTGTCTGCACGGGTCTGAACGTAAAAAATCATATATCAAAACCAATATTACAAAAGCTTCGGCGACTTGCATCACATGGCACCGGTATTGGTGCCATATGTACGGGCACAGAAGTTCTGGCTTCAGCAGGCTTACTGGATGGTTACAGCTGTACAATTCATTGGGAGAATATACCCTCATTTGTTGAGGAGTTCCCGGATATTGAGGTTGTTTCAGAACTTTATGAAATCGACCGTACACGCTTCACATGTGCAGGCGGTACAGCCGCACTTGATTTATCATTACGCTTGATCGCATTGCATTATGATGTGGCGATCGCTGCGAGTGTGGCAGATCAGTTAATGCACCACCGCATTCGTGAGGGGGATGAAGGTCAGCGGATGGAACTCCGTACGCGCTTAGGGGTGTCACATCCAAAATTATTAGCGGTTATCCAGCAAATGGAAGTCTCGTTAGAAGATCCAGTGAACTGCTCAACGCTTGCCGATACTGTGAGCCTTTCTACACGTCAGCTTGAGCGCTTGTTTCGAAAATACTTAGGTATAGCACCGACCAAGTATTATCTGTCCTTACGCCTTAATCGCGCACGTTTCCTTTTGCGTCAGACGAGTTTGCCAATTCTAAGTATCGCATTGGCCTGCGGATTTGTGTCCGCTTCACATTTCTCTAAATGCTACCGCGAGCATTTCAGCCGGACGCCAAGTATTGAGCGACAGATAGATTAGGGCGAGACCTTAGGTGCCAATCGTCTTTTGAAGTCTTGGCAGCATCCAGCCCATCGTTATGGTTCGCGCCACCATTAACACTGCAAGGCCTGCCCAAAGCCCATGGTTGCCAAAAACAGGGACGAGGGCCGCCAATGCAATTAAATATGCAGTCAACGACAGGATCATGGAATTCCGCATTTCGCGGGACCACGTACACCCAATGAAAATACCGTCGAGCTGATAACTCCAGACGGATAACAGGGGCAAGAAAACACTCCAGATGAGGTACTGTCTTGCGACGGCGCGAACGCTTTCCTGTGTCGTTAACAGGTCTATGACGGCACCACCCAAAAGAGCCGTTGCGATACAAAGGAATACCGCAACGATAAGCGACCAAATAGATGATGCGCGCACGGCTGCATCAAATCTTTTCCTAGACTTTGCCCCTTTAGCCTCACCAGCAAGTGCCTCAGCGGCCATTGCAAAGCCGTCGAGTGCATGTGATGTGAATATCTGAATGTGAAGCAAGATAGCATTGGCTGCGAGCACTGTGTCGCCCATCCGTGCGCCTATGGACGTCAAAACGATAAACACGGTTTGAAGGCACATTGAGCGGATAAAGATATCTCGGTTCACGCTGAGCATCCGTTTTAAGGGGGCTGCCTGCATGATGTCTGCCCTCTTGAAGCGACCGCCCAGTTTATTCAGGTGCTGTGCAGCAAAGATAAGACCCAGGGCAACGGCGGAAATCTCACTGATCAAAGTTGCCCATGCGACACCGGCAACGCCCCAACCAAGCCCCATAACGAACCAGAAATCCAGGATGACATTCATGCCATTCATGAAGATTTGCGTGATGAGTGCTGCACGCGTGTTCTGGACACCAAAGAACCAGCCGAGCAGGGCATAGTTTGCCAATGAGGCAGGTGCCCCCCAGATACGGATGTAAAAATATTCTTCGGTGAGGGGGCGAACCTTTTCGCTTGGGCCTATGATCAGTGTCGAAGTTTCAAAAATAACCCATTGAGCTGCAATCATGAGGATGCCAATCACAGCGCCTAAGAACAGGGCTCGAACAAGCCATGTGCGTACTTCGCTTCCATCTTTGGCCCCGAATGATTGAGCTGTAAGTCCTGTGGTCCCCATACGGAGGAAGTTGCACCCATGATAAAGCATGCTGAAGATCAACGCGCCTACGGCAACGGCACCGACAAATTCGGGGCCTGGCAGGCGGCCGACTACGGCGGTATCGACGATCCCCAAGATAGGAACGGATATATTCGTGATCATCACCGGAAGGGCGATGCGCCAGGTTCGTCTATGCCATTCTTTGGGATCTTCAGAAGTCATCATCTCTGGTACGAGGAAATCAGAGAAAACACAAATCGTTCAAAAGGTTTATTGGAATTATGTGACTGGATTAACGTGACCGTCGCCGCCGACGTCGACCGCCATCTTGATCGCTTGATGCTGCGACTGCTGAACGTCTCAATGTGAGCTCAGGCATTTCTGACTCAAGTTGAGGGTAGGGTGCATCCGCATGCGGTATCGCCATAGCCTTGACGAAATGTTCCTGAAAACGTGGCTCCACCGCTGTTTCAACCTTGGTGATGGATTTAACAATCTGCTGGATGTCGTCACGGCTTTGTTGATTTAATAGGGCGATACGTGCGCCCGTGCCAGCGGCATTCCCGGCTGAGAATACTCGGTCGAGGCCACAATCTGGGATCATGCCGAGAACCATCGCGTATTTTGGGTCTATGTGGGTGCCGAACGCGCCAGCCAATACGACACGATCCACATGGTCGACATCCATCTTGTCCATCAGAAGCGCAGCACCAGCAAATAGTGCTGCCTTTGCGAGCTGGATTGCGCGCACATCATTCTGTGTGACAGACAATGTGATCTTACCCTCGAAAAGGACATATGAGAATGTACGGTCGGTTGCCTGAATACGGGGGCTGGTTGCCGCCATCGAGCCATCGATTGTCCCATCGCTTAGAAGAATGCCGGAAAGAAACATTTCGCCAAGGGCTTCAATGATCCCAGATCCACATACGCCTGTGACACCTGTCGCTGCGATCTCTTCGACGAACCCTTCTTCATTAGACCAAAGGTCGCTTCCAATAACTTTAAAGCGTGGTTCAAGCGTCTCGCGATCAATGCGGAGCCTTTCAATCGCACCTGGTGCTGCGCGTTGACCACATGAAATCTGTGCACCTTCAAAGGCAGGTCCGGTTGGTGATGACGCTGCGAGGAGTTTCGTGCGATTACCCAAAATAATTTCTGCGTTCGTTCCCACATCCACAATAAGCGTCATCTCGTCTCTAAGGTGCGGTTCTTCGGACAAGATGACCCCCGCAGTATCAGAGCCCACATGACCCGCAATGCAGGGTAAGAAATAGACACGTGCATCTGGATTGACGCTATCAATGTCGACTTCGGTGGCCCAAAGTGTCATCCCTGAATTTGTAGACAGCGCAAATGGTGCGCCCCCCAATTCGATCGGATTAATGCCTAAGAATAAGTGATGCATGATCGGGTTGCCGACCACGGTTATATTCAAAACCGAATCTGATCTCACATTCACTTCGTTGATCACATCATGCGCTAAATCATTGATGGCCGTACGAACGGATTCCGTCAGATCAACCTCACCACCCGGGTTCATCATGATATAGGAGACCCGGCTCATGAGGTCTTCACCAAAGCGAATTTGTGGATTCATCACGCCCCCAGAATTGACAACCTCGCCGCTAGCTAGATCGCATAGATGGGCAGCGATGGTTGTCGAGCCGATATCAAAGGCGATGCCGTACGCATGATCAATCAGTCCGGGCCAAACGGCTGTAATGCGCGTGCTGCGATGCACCGCGACGGTCACGGCCCATTCACCCTTGCGGAGTGCCTCTTGGAGACTACGCAGAACGCGGATATCAATCTCTTCGAGATCATCAAGTCCCCATTGATCGGCAAGCGCCAAGGAAAGGCGTTCAAAATCACCAAGCGGATTATGCATGTCTGGTTCTTCGACGACGCAGTAATGCAACCGGATCGCAGGGTCCATTTTGATATCGCGAACTTCGGCGCGTTTGCGGACGACTTGTTTGTGCACCTGACTATCAGATGGCACATCGATGACGATGTCGCCCCACAACAACGCGTGGCAGCTTAAGCGACGTTCAGCGGCAAGGCCCTTGCGGCTATCAAAGCGATTTTCGGGTTCGCCGCGTGGGCTGACGTGTTCAGCGACACTGTTTATGCCGTGTTTTGCAAATTCACCTTCAGCCACAACGACCTGACAGCGGCCACAAATACCTCGGCCACCGCAGACGCTATCAATATCAACACCAAGTTGGCGGGCGCAATCGAGTAAAGGCGTGCCAACAGGAAACCGTCCGCGACGCCCAGACGGCATAAATGCGACAAATGCGTTGTTTTCTTGTTTACTCACGCGTGCCTCTCTTCGTCTTCTTAACTGCGTCGACGGCGACGCCCTTCACGGCGTCCTGCACCTTCAGCACCCTCGGCTGGAGGCTCTCGAAACTTCTTGATCCAGCGGCCACAGTTAGGATCATTTCCCATAATCACATTACCCCCCATGACGCCCTGCATTTCGGGGTCATGTAATGGGTTCGTGATGGCTGACGTCATGCCGGCACCCATCGCCATGGCAAGAAAGCTTGCGTTCAGACCATGCCGGTTCGGCAGGCCAAACGAAAAGTTAGATGCGCCACACGTGGTGTTAACTTTGAGGTCTTCACGCAGGCGTCGGATTAAATGAAGGACATGCTTGCCTGCATCGTTCAGGGCACCGACAGGCATGACGAGTGGATCAACAACGATGTCTTCTTTCGGAATGCCGTAATCGGCAGCGCGCTCAACGATTTTTTTGGTAACTTGGAAACGAACGTCGGGATCTTCTGAGATGCCGGTCTCGTCGTTTGATATGGCAACCACTGCGGCACCATATTTTTTGATCAAGGGTAAGACGCTCTCAAGACGCTCTTCTTCACCCGTCACAGAGTTTACCAATGCCTTGCCTTGGTAAACGGTAAGCCCTGCTTCCAGGGCTTCGACGATTGAACTATCGATGGATAAAGGCGCATCGGTCAGGCCTTGAACAAGCTGTACGCACTCAGCAAGAATGCGTGGCTCATCTGCGAGTGGGATACCGGCGTTCACATCCAGCATTTGTGCACCAGCTGCGATTTGGGCCAAAGCATCGGTCTCAACTCTTGAATAGTCGCCTTCAGCCATTTCGGCGGCGAGAAGCTTCCGGCCTGTTGGATTGATCCGTTCGCCAATAATTACAAATGGCTCATCAAAGCCGATAACCACTTCTTTGGTGGCGGAGCTGACTACAGTTCTGGTCACGATGCGAACTCCTTCAATAAATAAACCGGCAAGTCCGGATAACTTTTAGATACCGCTCCTGATGCAATTCGACTGTCCAAAACACGACTCATCACGTGTCAGTCCCGGCGATGTCAGTAGCGCTACGCTCAGCAAACTCGATAGCGGCGGCATCACCAGGGTTCATCTCTCGGCGCCAAGGCTTACGACCGGCAAGAACACCAGACTCATGAACAATTTCTGCGACGAATTCTTCCTGCCGGTACGCCATGACATGAACGCCGGAAACACCTTCGACGTCGCGAATTTCCTGCATGAGTTCGATGCAGAGTTTCTTTCCCTCGACTTTCTGTTTCTCAGCGCCTTCAAGGCGGGCAACGATACTGTCTGGGATATGCACGCCAGGTACATTCGATCTGATCCACCGTGCCGTTTTTGCTGACGCCAAGGGCCCAACACCTATGAGGATATAACACTGCTCGTGAAGCCCCATATCGCAGACGCGCTTCATATATTCCTTTAGGCGCGGAATATCGTAGCAATACTGGCTTTGGACGAATTGGGCCCCAGCTTCGATCTTCTTTTGCAGGCGGAGCGGGCGGAATTCATAAGGCGGTGCAAATGGATTGATCGCGGCACCAAGGAATACTTTTGGAGGATCAGCGATCTTGCGGCCAGATAGGAATTTGCCTTCATCCCGCATTGTCCGAATGGTCTCAAGCAATGACATGCAGTCAAAATCAAACACGGGCTTTGCACCGGGTTGATCGCCCGCCTGAACACCATCTCCGGTCAGGCATAGGATGTTTGATACACCCATGGCAGCAGCGCCAAGAACGTCGCCTTGGATGGCGATGCGATTACGGTCACGGCAACTGATTTGCATAATTGGCGCATAACCAACACGGGTGAGGAGGGCGCAAATGCCAACACTGGACATGTGGCAGTTCGCCCCGGATCCATCGGTGGCATTGATGCCATCAACCCATCCATCGAATACGCCCCCGCGCTCATAAACTTCATTTGGGTCTGCGCTATCTGGCGGGTTCAATTCTGCTGTGACGGCGAATTCACCGCGTCTAAGAACACGTTCAAGTCGGCCTCGCGACGAGTGGCCTTCGGGGACAATAGAGAAATCTTCGGGTGAGTCCGTATTCATGGCTTTTCGTCCTGAGATGCCGCGCGTTCTGCGGTGACACGTAGCCAGGCTGATGTGTCGCGAAGGCTTTGGTCAACAGGTTTTTGGACTTTTAAGATACTGGTGTCGGCACGCATGCGTTGACTGCCCTCCCAAGCTTGCACCCAGACACAAGGCATGTCCGGTTCGACTTCGCAGTTACCATTTTCTCGAACGCCGCCGCATGGACCATTCCTGAGCTGTTTTGGGCAATTCATCGGGCATGACATACCTGTATCTGATAAGGCGCATTGGCCACACATCCGACAATCAAACAGGAACCCTTTGACGGCTTTCTCCACAAAAATCACAGGGCGTTCGACCCGTTTGTAACCGATAAAGTTCCATACTGGGTGAAGCTTGAGAAACACCTCAGCGAGGATGTTATAAACAAGCTCGAGTTCACGTGCGCGCCTGACAGACCAAAGGCGAACTGAGTATCTGGAGCGCTGTCGGCGGACGGCGCTCACATCACTGGCCTTATAAGCAGGCTGATTTGTGTTCGATTGTTTAGCCATTCATTTCGTCTTCATGCCCTTTGTTAGCGACCAGCGCATCGATCCGCGCGTTGTCGTACTCAGCAACGATGCGCGCAACTAGCGTATCTGCTTCTGCTTCTAGGTCATCCCCGCACTCGGCCCCGTCACCGCGTCTCCAGCTGTTCAAATAGTCATCAGTGCCAATGGCTTTCGCGCGCATGGCTGCCATATCAATGGCTTCCTGAAACCTTGCAGATAGCTCACGTTTCGCAGCTTTACGGCCCTGCTTCACAATGATCTGAGCCGGGATATCACGCCAATAAACGATTGTTGCCATCGGCATCTTCATGTCCTTTCTTTGCCTGCTCGACAATAAAATCGCCAAGCCCGCCATACCCTGTAAACCGGTACGCATATTCTAAGCCAAGTGTTGCAGCAGCATCCTTGGCTTTTTCAACGAGTGAATTATCTTCTGTTTGTGCCAGATACATGAGCCGTTTGTAGTTCCCAAAATAAGCATCGCGAAGTTCAGGGTGGCGATCAATACCGAGGCCCTTAATGATCAATCGATAAAAGAACCGCACAAGATAGTCGGTCAAATAAAGTGTGCCAATTTCATCTTCATGCATCGCTTCGAAAGCGTCTTCGCCAGAATAGAATGCATAACAATGAGGTCCGCCAATCCGCTCAACATTTTTTGTCGCCAGCATGGCATCCAGAGTTCCCCCCGTGCCACAATCAGCGTAGAGCGCCACAATCCGCTCATACTTATCCGTATTGGCGTCAATTTTATCTGCCATTTCAGGCGTGATGCGATCTGGGTAGTTGTGGAGTTCAGCAGGCAGGCATGTCAGGTCAACGCCATCAATGCCATTCGCTTTGATAACCCAGCCCACTTCGCGGGCAAGAGCACCGCAAGCTATGATGAGAAGGGGGCGCATGATACCCGCCCGGCCCTGATCTAGGTCGCAGCCAGTGCTGAGCCCTGTCGTCGCGACATCCATTCTTTGGCTATCTCAACAGCAACGGCAGCATCGCGGCAATATGCATCGGCACCCACGTTTTCTGCAAACGCTTCGTTCAAAGGTGCGCCACCAACAAGAACGATGTAATCGTTGCGGATCCCTTTTTCCTTCATGGTGTCGATAACGACTTTCATGTAGGGCATCGTCGTTGTCAGAAGGGCAGACATACCAAGGATATCCGGTTCGTGTTCTTCGAGGGCAGCCAGATATTTGTCGACATCAATATTAATACCTAAGTCCACAACTTCAAAGCCAGCACCTTCCATCATCATGCCGACGAGGTTCTTGCCGATGTCATGGATATCGCCTTTGACCGTACCAATGACGATCTTGCCCATTTTAGGCGCGCCCGTTTCAACGAGAAGGGGGCGTAAGATACCCATACCGGACTTCATCGAATTAGCAGCCATCAGGACTTCGGGGACAAACAGAATGCCATCGCGAAAGTCGATGCCGACAATCCGCATGCCTTCAACGAGAGCCTTGGTCAAAGTGTCGTAAGGGGTCCAGCCACGGGACAATAAAATCTCAGTGCCTTCGACAACTTCGTCAGCAAGCCCGTCATAGAGATCATCATGCATTTGCTGCACGAGCTCTTCATCATTAAGTTCTGAAAGAACGATATCTTCTTCGTCGGCCATGCGTATTCTCCCACCTAGCAACACCTCACATTAGAGGTCTTTGATCTTTAAATATGCGCTTAGCTTACCCTGTCGCTGTTCATTTGCAGACAAAATATAAGAACGATGCGACATGTTTGTCCCGAATGCGATATTTTCTCGTTATTCCAGGGGGTTAAAGCGGAGTATAGAGGAGTAAATACGGGCTGATATGCATTATGTATAATTTTGTAATCGTGTTTATGTCTTCATGCGTTCATTTGCTGGATCGTATAGAGCTTTGTTTCCCACGGCGGCGACTTCAATTGGGAACTTTTGATTGAAGTACTCAATCTCCAACTTACGGCCTTCTTCACAATGCTCGTGCGGCAGATACCCAAGGGCGATGTTCTTTCCGATGGTTGGGCCGAAGGCTATGGACGTGGTGTAGGATCGTCGGCCTTGGCTGTCGACCAGAACTTCATTTGTCGCAGGATCGATGATCGGGCAGTTGCCGAGCATATATCGGGCCACGCCATCTTGGTCGATGTTATCGGTCACGATCATGGTGCAGAGGGTAGCGGGTTGGTGATCGCGGTTGCGAATTTTGAGGTACGCATCTTTGCCATGAAAGTCGGCGGCCTTGACCTTGGGACGGGCGAGGCCTGCTTCAACTAGATTGTACTCCGTTAACAGATCAGCATTTTGCAGGCGGAGGCTCTTTTCCATCCGGCGCGAATTGGCATAGGTCTCAATGCCCACCGGCGTGATCCCGACCTCAAAGCACATGTCCCAAAGGGCGAGGCCGTAGGAGAGGGGGAAATGCAGTTCCCACCCTTGTTCTCCCACATAGGAAATTCGAAAACCCTTCACCGGCACGCCCCGCAAGGTAAAGTCCTTGCAGGCAGCAAAGGGGAAATTCTCCATATCAAGTCCCGCTGGATTATCAGCAAGCTTCTTAAGGTTCTCTCGTGCGTTGGGGCCCCAAATGCCGATGCAACCAAAGTGATCTGTCCGGTCTTCGACATGAACAGTCCATTCCTTATCTTGAGTCATGCGCCGCAGATACGTTGAATCCCGGTTGCCCGCGTCGGCGCCGTCGATGACACGAAAGCGATCTTCGCCTAAACGGAGCACGGTCAGGTCTGCTTGCACACCACCCCAGGAATCCAGGAAATTGGTGTAGACACCTTTGCCAACCGGCGTGTCGCCCGCAACTTTCGACGACGATACATATTCCATGAGCGTTTCTGCATCACGGCCCGACACATCGTAAATTGCGAAGTGAGACAGGTTGATCATGCCAACGTTCTCGGAAAGCTCGAGATGCTCTGCATTGGAGACGCGCCAGAAATGGCGGTTGTCCCACTCGTTCTCTCGCACTGGGACGCGGTCAGCGTATTTCTCTAACAGCGTTGCTTCATTGGATGCATAGCCGTGGGCGCGTTCCCAGCCGGATATCTCCATGAAGTATCCACCCAATTCTTTCTCGCGGATGTAGGAGGGGGCGGACCGAAGGTTTCGGCCCTTGGAATAAGGTTCCCGGTTATGGACTGGCGGGTTATAAATTTTGAACGCGGTTTCGTAGCAGCGATCGTGAATGAAGGTTTCCGACTTTTGGATTGGATAATAACGGGCGTAATCAATCGAGTTATGATCGAACTCTGTTCGTCCATCCGTCATCCAGTCGGCGATCACCTTGCCCGTGCCAGGACCATCTTTAACCCAGACAGAAACGCCATACCAAAGTCCGCGCACGTCGGGTGATTCACCAATGGACGGGCCGCCGTCGGCAGTGACCTGTAACAAGCCATTAAAGGAATGCTTTTCGTTATAGCCTAATTCAGCGAGCACAGGCGTCAGTTCCATCGCTCGCTCCAATGGCTCCATGACTTGTTCTATATCGAGGTCACGTTGCGACGGGGAAAGACGTGCTTGTTCTTTTTCAACCAAGTCGCGTGGATGCACCATGCGAGGCTCAGTCTCTTCGTAGTAGCCCCACTCGATTTGACCGCCCTCGGATGTCAACGGATCACCCGTGTCGCGAAGATAGGCAGAGTTACCCTGGTCACGCAGCAACGGATAGCCAATATCTTTTCCTGTTCCTTCGAACTCGTTGTATGGCCCAAAGAAGGTCAAGGGATGGTCGACGGGCATCACGGGCAAGTCTTCGCCCACCATTTCTGCAATCAAACGGCTCCAAAGACCGGCGCACACGACAACATGGGAGGTCTCTATATAACCACGCTCAGTTTCGACGCCCTTGATACGGCCATTCTCAATGTCCAGACCTGTGCACGAATTGTTCGGGATTACTTCAAGCTTGCCGGTCGCTTCGGCGTCTTGGATTATTTCTCCGGTGACCACTTGGGACCGTGGTATCACCAAGCCTGCATCCGGATCCCAGAGCGCGCCTTGAATCATATCTTCTTCAAGCAAAGGCATGCGCTCTTTGGCCTCGGCGGCAGAGATCATCTCGACCCGGCTGCCGAATGCGCGGCCTGAACTTACGCGCCGTTGAAGTTCAAGCATACGTTCGTCATCGTCTTTGCGGGCAACTTCCAGGCCGCCGATGCGGGAGTACCGTCCGCGTTTCTCAAAGAAGTCAATGCTGTACTTGGTTGTGAAGATCGTCATCTGGTCGTGCATGGTATTGAAACAGAAATCTGACGCATGACCGGTTGATCCGATATCAGTTGGAATGCCAGACTTGTCGATACCGATGATGTTGTCCCAGCCCCGCTCGATCAGGTGGTGGGCAACCGACGCCCCTGTGATGCCGCCCAGACCGATGATTACGGCATCTGCTTTTTTCTGGAATTTCGACATTGATACGTCTCCACTATAATTTTCTGAGCCACAGGGCCAGTGTTCGCTATCATAACCGGTAGAATTATATCGATGCCACCGCTTGGCATTTCGCGACAATCAATGTCCCGGATTCGCCAATACGTAATTGCCGAACTCTATTGCCCGGTTTAGGCTATATGAGCTTTTTATCCAAATATCCCCTCTGGAGAATATAAAAATCATGTTGAGCGACTGGGAACCACCTAAATTTTTCAATGAATACAACCACATAAAGGTTAAACGATTGGCTGGCACGATCGGTGCTGAGATTTTTGGCGTGGATACGTCTGAGGATTTAGACCAAGACGTCATTGATGAGATTACTGAAGCTTTAAACGAACATCATGTGATCTTTTTTAGGGACCAGAACCTCGAACCTAAGCGCCAGGCAGCCTTTGCCGCACGATTTGGCGCCTTGATCCCTTATCCGATGGTGAAGGGCCTGGATGGCTCTGATGAGGTTGTGCCCGTCGTCAAAAATGCGGACGAGCGGGTGAACTTTGGTGGTATCTGGCATGCGGACACGACGTATCTAGAAAAGCCACCGATGGGGGCGATGCTTTATGCTGTTGAACTGCCGCCATATGGTGGGGATACACTTTTTGCGAACATGCACATGGCTTATGAGACATTGTCGCCGAGTTTGCAGGGGTATCTAGAGACGCTGACCTTGATGCAGAATTCTGCAAAAGCAGAAGTCACACGCACACGTGAGGACCGGATTAAAGAAGATGGCGTTGAGCGAAAAGCACTGATTGCGGAGCACCCAGCCGTCATCAAACATCCGCGGACAGGACGAAAAGCGCTTTATGTGAATTCCGGGCATACCGAACGTTTTAAAGAACTGACGTTAGAAGAGAGCGAGCCATTATTAAAGTTCCTCTATGCACACCAGACCCGACCAGAATTTACCTGTCGATTTAATTGGACGCCCGGCTCTATGGCGTTCTGGGACAATTATGCCTCACAGCATAATCCAATTAATGACTATCACGGCTTTCGCCGGGTCATGCACCGGGTGACTATTGCGGGCGAAAAACCAACTTTAATAAAAGACTGAGATTGTTGTGTTTAAGGTTCTGTCAGCTGCGTGACATCAGGCCAAGTGCTTTCAATTTCATGGTAATATCGCCAGGGCTCTGAACTTGATAAGCGCTGAGGCCAGCCTGTTTAGCCCCTTCTATATTCTCAACGCCATCATCGAAGAAGACCACCTCGCTTGGCGCAAAGCCCATCTCTGCGCAGACGTCGGCAAATACATTCGGGTCTGGCTTCATGCGCCCCAAAGTGTGTGATGCAAAATGTTGATCCAACTGTGAATACAAGCCTATGTCATGCATCATCTGTGACCAATGAAGCGGATTGGTATTACTTAAGCAGGCGAGGGTGTAATGAGGCCTGAGTGATACCAAAAGCTGTTCTGTGCCCGGAAGTGTCCCCTTAATCCATGATTTAAAGACACTGATAAAATCATCAGGCTCTATCTGTAGGTCCCAAGTTTGAGTAAACTCTGATGCAAATATATCTGAGGATATTTCGCCTCGCTCGAAAGCGGAAATTGTTGGGCAAGTAATCCACCGGGGACGTATCGCATCCAGGCCAGGATCTTTGCGCATCATCGATCTGATGTCGGTCATCCCTGAGAAATCGATAAGCACGCCACCAAGGTCAAAAATGATGGCTTTTATTTTAGTCATTTTATTAATTTCACTTTTACGACATATGCGATGTGATCGGAAGCGGATTGGTATTCCTTTGTGAGCAGAAAAGCATCAAGAACATGAAACTTACTCGTTTCGGAAAACACGTAATCAATCCGTCGTTGCTTTGAGCGAACAAATGTTCCGCGTGCTTCGGCCTCACGTGCTGTTTTGGTCGGCGCAGCCTTTGCCGTATCTGTAAATTCCTTAAGGAATGACGCTAACCTGGGATCATTCGGTTTGACGTTAAGGTTGCCAATTAAAAGAACGGAATCTTTTTCGGCTTCGATTTCTTTGAGTATGTTTTCAAAAGATAAGCCATCTTTCAGATCTTTATCTTTATGAATATTGACTACAGTCACTTGGCCGTTTGGCGAGGTAATATTTGCCAGAATAATGTGGCGCGTGTTTCCACGCCCAGTGCTAATTTGTGCGCCGCGTGATGAGATGATCGGATGGGGAGACAAGATAGCGACTCCCCACCAGGGTAATCGAGAACTACTGGTCTAACGCCATTCAAAACGAAATTCATATTAAGTGCGTCAGCAATTTTTCGCGCTTTTGGGACGCCGGCAACCTCCTGAAGTCCAATAATATCAGCATTTCCAGCACGAATAGCAGCGATAACAGCGTCAAGATTTCTTCCCCACGGCATTCGATATATATCGCCCTTATTGTCTTCTTGGCCAAGGCCAAGGCGGATATTGTACGACATGATTGTAAGGCTTTGGTCTTTGGATGCAGGCAGGTCAGAGCGTGTTTTGTCGATCGTTTGACACGCAGAAATAAGAAGAATTAATAAAATGAGTGGAAAGGCGAGGTGCCATGAAACAGCGTTCTTTTTCATCAAAATATGACCTATTGGATAAATAAGTTATTTCTGTCCCGTTTTACTTCTTAATCACCTTTAACGATGGGTGTCCGAATGAAACGGTGTGGCTATTCATAAAGTTTGCTCGTTGTTGTCGTAAGTCGCTATCGCTTATCGAGCTTGCAATGAATTCGTCTAAGCCGTCTTCAAAGGCAAGCAACTGGTGTAGTTTTTCTTGAACGCCTAATTGATCAAGCGCCTCCCAATTCCGTCCTTCTGCAGCGACTTCAGCAAGTGGAATAGGGGAGCCACCTGGTGCAAAAGCGCCGGCATTGCCAAGATAAAAGAATATCTGTGAGAGCTCCAAGCCAAAGTCAGTTTCTATTTTAATGTCTTCGAGTTCTGCAAACACATAGTTCTCATTACCTAACTCCGTGGCATGCATGCGATCCATATGGTGTTCATGGAGCCAGTTTATGAATAAATTCACTTTGGTTCCGGGTGATGGATGAAGGGCTGCGGCGATAGATCCGTAGTGTGCGATATGTGTGGAAAAGACGGTATCGAAATCATGCATGGTGCAGCGTTCGCAAGGGACATTTGGCCAATCGGGGCCGTTAAACTTGCGGATGATTTGTGCTGGTGATTGATTTGAGCCAACAGCCAACACAGGTCTTCGACCTTCGCGCAAATGCGCCGCTTGGTCTCTGAGCATCGGCGAGACGTCACCATTATAAACGACATAAGAATGATCCGGGATGGGGTACGGATAGCCAAGCGCTCGGGTTAAGCGCTCGGCCTTATCTGTGCTCGTATCTTCCCAGTTTAAGCTCATTCGGCGGATAGCCCGCGATCAATGAACTGCGCTACAAGTCCGCCTAAAAGCAGCCAGAACAAGCCTGCTGTGACAAGGGAAGCAGTGACGTATTGTGCTGCGAGTTCTGCAGGAACGTTGCTATCGAACTCATGGGGGTGCGGCGCACCAACAAAATGCGGCATGATTAACAAAGCCGCACCCAGCACACGGAAAGCCCATTTTGGGGCCAATAAAATCAATGCGATACCGCCAGCTGAAGAAGCCACAGTCATGAGCCACCAGGTTTGACGTCCGGCAAGATCACCCGCTGCCATGCCTGGTAATTCAGGCGGTAAGCCCAAGGCAGGGAGGAAGGAGAATGCAAGATACCCGCATCCACCCCAGATAATACCGTTGCGCCAACCGACAAGTTGGCCGCGTAGTGCCATGCCTGCTGCAAGTAAAAGCCCAAAGCCAACACTTGCGAGGATATTGGTTAAAACGGTAAACGCCATGCGCTCAAAGCCGTCTCCTGGCGCCCAAGCGTCACCATGATGGTGGTGCGCGTCTGTCGACGCGCTATTGTGACTATGAGGCGCAGGATTAGGGGATTCGCCTTCGTACTGCTCAGCCATATGAATTAAGGGAACAACTTTTAACATTTGAGCGCCTGAAACGAAGACACCAGCAAGCAAGCCAGCCGCGAGCGCAGCCAGAAAAATCCGTCCAATCATAGACTTGTCCTCAGATAGAGATCAGTGGCAAGGAAATGCGAAAGCGTGCCGGCCGTCGTGTGCTGCATTGTGGAGTGTATCTGAGTTGGCCATGCCGACGCCAAATACAAGAAAACTTCCAAGCATTAATGCACAGAGTGCTGCTGTAACGCGTTGCTGTAATGATAGTGGTGTCGTAATTGAAGCTTGTTGAACTTGATCCATCATAACTCCCTCCGAGTTCGATTTAAATTTACCGGCGACACATGTCGTCCGATGCAAAGGCAGGTCTCCTGGCTCGCGGGTAATTACCTTAAGTCGCCTTCCCAATCTTTTAAGATCAGTGACATTTAACTCTCGGCATACCGCTTACAGTTGCGGGGGCAGCCCGGGTATAAATCCCCTGATGGGTAGATCGTTCCCGTGTTCCCTATTAGTCCCCAAGACTTTATCGTCTTTCCCGAGGAACCTTCACTTTAAGACGATGCGCCTTAGGCGCAGGTGTTGTCAATTTCATTAACGACATTTGATGTGTTAATTGCGCAGTGCCTTTTGCACGGTCGTCTCAAGCGTATTCAAAAACGCAGAACGATCACTTTTGCCATAGGGGCGTGGGCCACCGGTAATCTGTCCTGTTTCGCGGAGCCCCTGCATCAATTCGCGGTTCGCCAAAGCCATGCCAATACTGCTTTCGGTGAAGGGCTCTCCATTTGGCTTTATGGCCAGCGCACCTTTCTCCAGGCATCTTGCTGCCAGAGGAATATCATTGGTCACGCATACATCCGCAGTTTTGATATTGTCTGCAATCCAGTCATCAGCGGCATCAGCGCCTTGGGCGACGATGACCAGTTCAACCATGTCGCTTGGGTAGGGGCGGATCCCACCATCACAAACCATAATTGTTTTGAGGTTATGCCGGGCAGCGACACTGACAGTTTCGTCTTTGACAGGGCAGGCATCGGCATCGACGTAGATCTCAACCATATGCTATTAGTCGTCCCCAGCGTCAGCTTTGGGCATGTATTGTTCGATATCAACAGCATTCAAAAGCTGCAACACGCCGATAACTTCTTCTTGAGAGTTCCTTAAGGGCACACACAAAAATGACTTCGATCTGTATCCAGTACCTTCGTCAATTTTCTTAGTGCCCGAAAAATCGAAGTCGTCACTTTCGTAGGCATCTGGAACATTGATTGATTTGCCAGTCAAAGCCGCAGCTGAGGCCACGTTTTTATGGTTTTCTTCGCCGGTTTTAGCGTCATAAAGTGCCAATGGTGGAAAGTTTATATCTTTCCCTGTTGTGCCGCCCATGGCGATGTCCAGGCTATCGGTGCGCATGATTTCAAAGCGCAAACGATTGTCTTTTGTGTGTATATAAAGCGTTCCACCGTCGGTGTTGGATAAGCTCTTGGCTTCAAGCAGAATCGTTTCCATCAGAACGTTGGTGTCACGTTCTGCAGAAAGTGCGATGCCAATATCAATCAGCCGTTGAAGGCTTGAAGCGCTAAGCACTTCATTGGTATCAGTAATCCCGTCGGCCATATTTCCGCTTGTCCTGCTGGTGCGCGCTTTTGATGGCGCAATCCCATGTACCCAAGCCGGACTTTAGACGGTTAACCCATTGATTGCCAATGCTCGGGGCTGACTTTGGCGAAATTTCGACCGTGCTTGACCGTAAGGGGGGTAACGGGGCAACTTTGCGCCAGAAAAGGAGCGTCATTTATGGCTTATGCGTCGTTAAGAGAGTTCATGCAACGCTTGGAAGAATCAGGAAAACTTGTGCGCGTGAGCAAGCCTGTGTCTAGCGTTCTTGAAATGACTGAAATTCAAACGCGTGTGATTGCTGAGGGTGGCCCGGCGATTCTTTTCGAAAACGTCATCAAAGCTGACGGCACTCCGTCGGATATGCCTGTGCTGGTGAATTTGTTTGGTACAGTTGAACGTGTGGCGTGGGGCATGAACCGCGAACCGTCTGAGCTTCGCGAAGTCGGCGAAACCCTTGCGTTTCTTCGCCAACCAGAGCCCCCGGGTGGCTGGCGTGAAGCCGTTGAGATGTTGCCTCTTTTGAAGACTGTGATGGCAATGAAGCCGAAAGACGCCACGACGGCTTATTGTCAGGAAGTGGTGATGACGGGCGATGATATCGACTTGTCCAAGCTGCCTATCCAGACCTGCTGGCCGGGCGAGCCGGCACCATTGATAACCTGGCCACTCGTTGTCACGAAAGGTCCTGGTGACGATCGGCGAGATGGCTTTAATCTGGGCATTTACCGAATGCAGGTCACAGGCAAGAACACAACGCTGATGCGCTGGCTTAAACATAGGGGCGGGGCGCAGCATCATCAAAGATGGAAATCAGAAAAGCCTGAACCGTTACCAGCTGCAGCCGTTCTCGGCGCTGATCCAGGGACAATTTTGGCAGCGGTTACACCGGTGCCTGATACATTGTCAGAATATCAATTTGCGGGCCTGCTTCGTGGCAAGAAGGTGGATCTGGTCGATTGTATTACGCAGCCGCTTAAAGTGCCGGCTTCGGCGGAAATCGTTATCGAGGGCACTGTGTCGCTTAGTGATTATTCTGACGAAGGCCCTTATGGTGACCATACCGGATATTATAATTCGGTTGAGCCGTTCCCTGTGTTCACTGTTACTGCCGTGACGATGCGCAAAAATCCGATTTACTTGTCTACATATACGGGGCGTCCGCCTGATGAGCCTGCGGTTCTAGGTGAAGCGCTTAACGATGTGTTCGTGCCGTTACTGCAACAGCAATTTCCGGAAATCGTTGATTTCTGGTTGCCGCCAGAAGGGTGTTCGTACCGTGTTGCCGTGGTTTCCATGAAGAAAGCTTATCCCGGTCATGCCAAGCGGGTGATGATGGCCGTTTGGTCATATCTACGACAGTTTATGTACACAAAGTTTGTCATCGTTGTTGATGAGGACATCAATGCGCGCGACTGGAATGATGTGATTTGGGCGCTCTCAACCAATGTTGATCCGTCACGTGATTTAACAGTGATTGAGAATACACCGATCGATTATCTTGATTTTGCATCACCTGAGTCCGGTCTTGGCGGCAAGCTTGGAATCGATGCGACGTCCAAGCTACCACCTGAAACGCACCGGGAATGGGGAACGAAAATCCGCATGAACGATGAGGTTGTGGCAAAAGTCGACGAAATGTGGGCTGAGCTTGGTATCCCGGGTTCTGGCAAGGCGATCTGGAAGTGATCTCATATGCGCAGAAAATAGCCTGATATTTATTGTCATTCGTTTGATTCTCAATAATGATATTCCATGACTTATCGTCAATGGGAAATTCCGCTCGACGCACTCTCTAAACGTCAAAAGAGTGCGCACGACTATTGGGCGACACTGATGGTATCCGGCAGTTTACCAAAAATATCCGATTTTGAATTGCTGAAATGTTCGCTCGAGTCTGTCCCATTTATTCATATTGTTGACGTCATCGACAGTGGAAATGAATTCCAATACAGGTTCTGGGGGAGCGATTTTCGAGACCATCTGGGATATGACGGTACCGGATTGCATTCTAAGGACTTGCGGCCACAACAAATCGTCGATCCTGTGCGGGCTGCCTATCGCAAGGTCGTTGCGGAGGGTAGGGCCATTGCAATGATGTCTGAGTTTGAACGGGGTAAATCTGCTGATATGCTTGGTTTCTAACGTTTTATGCGCCTTCCGCTGGTAACAGAATTAGGTGAAGTTGGCCAAGTTGTATCTGTTGTTGAGTTCCTACAAGACTATCGCGACAGCCAGTCAATCATCACTGAGTTTTCTGGTGAGCAGTTTTAACGTCCAAGTATCAAATTTGAGGCGGCTTTTGACCACAAAATGACGGCGCTGGATTAGTTGACCTGACAATCTGGCGCTAACAATTATAGGTAAAGTTCAATATGGCCGCAGCGATTGCCAATCATGGCGTTGCGCGTATATCTGGAGTTGCCGCTTATGTCTGAAAGAACCGCCCGCCGAGGTCGTGATGCCCGCCGTGCCGCACGCCAAAAATCAGATGCTGTCACGAAGCCTTATATCATCCGAAATGTGCCGCTTTTAGAATTAGCGTCACCAGAAGCGCTCGAAATTATCGAAGCGAATGCGGATACTATTCTTGAAGAGATTGGTATCGAGTTTCGAGATGATGAAGAAGTTCTTGAAATGCTTAAAGGGGCAGGCGCTGACGTTAAAGGCACGCGTGTCCATTTCCCAAAAGGCTTATGCCGCGAGCTCCTCAAGACGGCGCCAGCGCAATACACACAGCATGCGCGAAATTCTGCTCGGAATGTTGAAATAGGTGGTAATCACACTGTATTCGCACCGGTCTATGGGCCCCCATTTGTTCGTGACCTCGATAATGGTCGCCGTTATGGCACGATTGAAGATTTCCGTAATTTCGTGAAACTCGCATGCATGGCACCTGCCATGCATCACTCAGGCGGGACGGTTTGTGAACCTGTAGATCTGCCCGTCAATAAGCGCCACTTCGATATGCTTTATGCACACATGAAATACTCAGACAAGCCATTCATGGGATCGGTGACGCATCCAATGCGCGCTGCAGACTCTGTCGCGATGTGTGAAATACTGTTTGGCAAAGAGTTCGTCGACCAGAACACGGTCATGACCAGTTTGATTAATGCAAACTCGCCGATGGTTTTCGATGGCACAATGCTTGGCGCACTTAAGGTTTATGCGCGTGCGAACCAGGCCTGTATCGTCTCACCGTTTATTCTGGCCGGCGCAATGAGCCCGGTAACGGCGCTGGGTACGCTGGCTCAAGTTTTAGCCGAAGTTCTCTCTGGTGGCGCTGTAACGCAGCTATGTCGCCCGGGCGCACCACTTATATTCGGTGCGTTTGTGAGCGCGATTTCGATGCAATCTGGTGCACCAACATTTGGCACACCAGAGCCAACATTGGTGATTTCCGCAGCGGCACAACTGGCACGACGCCTTAAATTACCATTCCGGTCGGGTGGGTCGTTGTGCGCTTCGAAGGTGCCTGATGCCCAGGCTGCCTACGAAAGTGCCAACACGCTTAATGCGACAGTGCTTTCTGGCGTTAATTTCGCATTGCATGGTGCCGGTTGGCTTGAAGGTGGCCTGTCGTCTGGGTACGAGAAATTCGTCATGGATTGCGATCAACTCGCGATGATGCAACGCCTAACCGAAGGGTTTGATCTGACGGATAATGGCCAGGCAATGGACGCTGTCCGTGAGGTTGGCCCCGGCGCGCATTACTTGGGATGTGCACATACACAGGCAAATTTTGAGACCGCATTTATCCGTTCGTCACTTGCAGACAATAATTCCTATGAGCAATGGGAGTCAGAAGGCGGCCTGGATATGGCACAGCGAGCGAATACCCAATGGAAGTCTTGGCTTGCAGAATATCAGGCACCAGCGATCGATCTGGGTGTCGACGAAGCATTGCAAGCGTACATGGCAGAACGGAAAGCAAGTTTTCCCGATTCAAATGTGTAGTATAAATTATTAACGTACAAAATATTGTAAATAATACTCTAATGTCTTGATTCGGGCTCATTTCAGTCCTACGTACCTGTTACGCAGTGACGGAGAAGAACCATGCGCGATTATCTGACCATTGATTTATCGACCAAATCTGTAACACGAGAAACCCGAGAGGGTGAAGCTCTTGTACAAGCGGGTCGTCATTATATCGCCAAGACGCTCTATGAGCGCGGCGTGGCAAAGATCGATCCCATGTCTCCAGAAAATCCGCTGATTTTTTCCGTTGGACCTTTTGCGGGCTCAAACATGTCGAATGCAAACCGCATCAGCGTTGGCTGTAAAAGCCCGCTGACAGGTGGTGTCAAAGAAGCGAACGCGGGCGGAACCTTTGGTTTTGCGCTGGGTCAAAGCGAGTTTTGTGGTCTGACTCTTGAGAATGCATCCGACGACTGGGTGGTCATTCGTATTACTAAAGAAGGCGACGTCACGTTTGATGATGCGACCGCTTACATGGGATTGGGCGTTATCGAAACTGCCGCCCTGTTACATGACAAGTATGGCGAGAAAGTCAGCCTGGCAATTTGCGGCCCAGTTGGCGAATACCGGGGCTTGATGGCTGGTATATCGTTCTCAGATCCAGAAGGTCGTCCTGTCAGGATTGCTGCCCGTGGTGGTGTTGGTGCTGTGATGGGCATGAAGAAGGTTAAGGCGATGGTGTGCGACAAGCACAAAATGCCGACCTTTGAGGACCGACGCGGCGTTATGCAAGGCGTCAAAGAATATACGGCAAAACTTCGCGTTGATGAGAAAGTCATCAGCATGGGCGAATACGGCACTGCTCTTGTAGCGGATGTAATGAACGGGATGGGCGGATTGCCTGTACGTAACTTCTCCAGCGGTCAAATGACAGATGCATCGAAAGAGCGCTTCCGGATGGGTGGTGATTTCATTCGTGAGCAAAATATGGAGCGGGGCGGCGTCCCTACGCATGCATGTATGCCTGGCTGCATGATCAAATGCTCAAACATCTATGTTGATAAAGATGGCAAAGAGATTGTCTCACCACTTGAATATGAGACAATTGGATTGCTTGGAACCAATTGCGGTTTGGAAGACCCTGACGACGTTGGCCGGTTGAATATGACCGCAAATGATCTTGGGATCGATACCATTGAATTGGGCGCCACATTGGCGATTTTGATGGAGAACGGTGAGGCTGAGTTCGGTAATGTCGCATTCATGGAAGCAGCCCTTCAAGATATCCGCACAGGGACTGAGCGAGGCAAATTGCTTTCTTCCGGTGCGGCCAGAGTTGGTGAGCATTTCGGTATCAAACGCGTGCCGGTGATCAAGAAACAATCGATCAGTGCCTACGATCCCCGCGTGATTGAAGTGACAGGTATTTCGATGATGTCGACGGCACAAGGTGCTGACCACACAACCGGCAATATTCCAACGCATGAGTGTGACGGGAAATCGACTGAGGAATTGGTTGGCGAAAGCATGAACGTTCAGATGCTATGCGCAGCCGCTGACAGCGTTGGGCTATGCCTGTTTGGTCGTACGGTAACAAACATTAATCTTGACTTGATCATGAGTGCTGTGAATAGCGCTGTTGGGACTGAATTGACCGACAGCTATTTCAAGCAGATTGGCCTTGAGACGCTTATGTTCGAAGACGCATTCAATCGTGATGCAGGTTTCACCGTCGCCGATGATCAGTTGCCCGATTTTTTCTATGAAGAAGCTTTGGCGCCAACAAAAAAACGCGCACGGCATCAGGCAGTAGAAGTTGCTAAGCATCGGAGTGCGTGGGTCGAACAAGCCAGCGCAGAAATGGCGATTAAACCGCTTCCAGAAAATTCAGTTTACTGATCCCATATAGGCTTTTAGGTGCCGTTAGGCGATAAATGCCCTTGCGGTGATCAATGTCATACGCTGCCGATAAACTCTATGATATGCTTCTCTCAATTATTATTTGAGGGATGTGATGAAACTGCAAACACGTGACCTTTGGATGTTTGCTGATGCCTGTGGGGAAAGACTTTCCCGAGAAGGCATACATCTTCTTGTCGGATCGATAGATGTTGAGTTCAAATTTCAGACAGGCGTGTTTGGGACTGAAGTCTCACTCAATGAGGATAAGTCATGAAATTCTTTGTATCTTGTCGATTGGTCGCATTCGCATTTTTGATGATATTCTTCATAGGTGTCGGGACAGCACAATCCGACGATAATGGGTCTGTTGCAGTCCAACTCAATCCATTGGCGATCACAGCAACGACAGCAAATGGATATACAGGGCGGACCATCGTGACGCCTTATTTTAGTGTCGCAAATGCAAAGGCCCTTCCCCAGTTATGCGGGGGATTAACACGGCTTACTGAAGTCATATTGATTGCGTTCAATGAAACGCCTGAAGACCTTGCACGACTTAAAGAGCATATTGCTGAGCGTCAGGACGAATTTAAAATACGGATTGAATCGGTTATTGGCGTCGGCGTTTTTAACGGCTTCTATGCCACAGTTGGTGCGTATAAACGCTGCCTTGGCTGAAGTGGATGGTGGCACACAGGCCTGTCAACCTATTGAACAGTTCCCTTGGGACGCCGCTGGGTATAAAGCGCCCACTGAGATCAAGCCAGTCCCAGAAGTGGTCGTCAAAAACGATGCGGTTCGCAAATCTCCGCTCAGCGAGAGTGAATTAGCCGCTGCGGAAGCCGAGCTGCTTACTGAACAACCGACCCGACGTGCATTTCCAGGTGAACCAAGGCTTCCTTCATCGAAATCACCACCATGGGTGCTATATTAGTGTCTTCGTCTTTGGGCTTAGTGGTGTGATGCTGATCGCGGGGAGTTACATTGGTTATCAGGTGGCAAAAATTCACCGTGAGCGTCGACGTCAGGACCGACGACAGCAGCATCAGGAAAGGCGCTCGCAAACCTACCGTCGTCAGCAGCAACTTGAGATGCCTGAAGGCGGTGACAGACGGAAAGGCGCTGAGCGCCGTGAAGTTAATGATCGACGAAAGGGAAGCCGCTGCGAGGCGCGTGATAGACGAGATAAAGAGTAGGTTACTCGACCTTCACGCCATACTCAGCTGAGGCGTCTTCCAACCAATTCCAAAGGTACGTCGCAAAGCTTCGAAGCGGATAAAGCTCATAGGTCGGCTGATGTGTTTTACTGTTCGCAGTTTGAGCCAGCATGACGCCGACACGTGAGACGACAGTTTGTGCGCATTGTCCCGGCCCAAAAGCCGAAGGATGCAAATCAATTGAACATCCTTTGGAGATAACTTCCCTGGCACGTGGTCCAGATACACGGATGCATGTCCGGGCTTCGGTCGTATCCGTGACAGAACTATGAAGATCAGCAATCTTGAGGTTCTTCTGCAATGCTTTGAGTGCGCGCTCAGCGCCGCTTGGGCGCGTGATGACCATCCACTCGTCTGGCGCTAACCACATAAGGCGAGTGGTGGAAGGTTTGCCAACAACAGTGTTAGGCACTGTGGGTGGACTAAGCTTGATAGATTTTTCGATGGCCGTAACAAAACGCGCATCAGATACATCACCGCGGATATTAATTAATCCGGCCTGCGGGCGTTCGCTTATGATAACGCCTGTGCCTGAGATGTCGGCTTCTGCACGTGCGCGGGCATCAAGCCCAAGATGGGCGAGGGGGCTCCTTAAACGATAAGTATCAATCATTGATTCGGTTCCCTTCTTTGTCATAGAAAATAGGCTCAACAACTTCACAAGAGACCGTTTTGCCATCGATGGGCACATACACCGTATCGCCCATGCGTGCGCGCCCACCCTTTACCAACGCCAACGCAATGGAATGCTCAAGGGCGGCTGAGTAATAACTCGACGTCACATGACCGATCATCGTCATCGGTGGCTTTGGTTGTGTCTCCGCAACGATCTGACCACCTTCTGGAAGAACCTCGCTTGGATCAGATGTGAGGAGGCCAACAAGTTGCTTTCGATCATCTCTAAGCATATCTGGCCGCGACATGGATCGTTTGCCAATAAAGTCAGGCTTCTTTTTCGAGACAATCCAGTCCATACCAAGATCGCCTGGTGCCGTTGTGCCGTCTGTTTCCTGGCCGACAATAATGAAGCCCTTTTCGGCGCGAAGCACGTGCATGGTTTCAGTGCCAAAAGGCTCAATACCAAACTTTTCACCCGCAATCATAATATCCGTCCAGAGCGATAAACCTGCTGAGGCAGGAACATTGATTTCATAGGAGAGTTCGCCGGTAAAACTAATCCGGTAAATGCGTGCTGGTATGTCGGCAACCGTGCCTGACTTCCAGCTCATGAAAGGAAACGCGTCGTTATCCAGATCAATGTCTTTGGTGAATTCTGATAACAGGGCACGTGCGTTTGGTCCCGCGAGCTGCAGTGTTGCAAATTGCTCTGTTACGGATGTCAGGTAAACTTTGAGGTCAGGCCATTCCGTTTGTAGCCATTCCTCAAGCCAAGCCATCACGCGCGGTGCACCACCTGATGTGGTGGTCATGAGGTAATGGTTTTCGCCCAGGCAAGACGTCACACCATCATCCATGATCATGCCGTCTTCACCAAGCATTAGGCCGTAACGACATTTTCCGGGCGCAAGCTTTAGCCATGCATTTGTATAAATACGGTTGAGGAACTCGGCAGCATCTGGGCCTTGAATATCGATTTTGCCTAGCGTAGTTGCATCAAGCATACCGACATGGTTACGCACGGCGAGGCACTCACGGTTTACCGTGTCCTGCATGCTTTCGCCGTCTGCCGGATAATACCAAGGGCGGCGCCATTGTCCGACGTCTTCCCATAAGCATCCGGCTTTTTCATGGCAATCATGCATGGGGGTGCGCCGAACAGGGTCAAAGAAATCTCCGACATAACGTCCCGCTATCGCACCCATGGTGACAGGAGAGTAAGGCGGACGGAACGTCGTCGTACCTGTTTCTGGAATTGTTTGTCCCAGCGCTGCTGATAAAATCGCGTGGCCAGGAATGTTGCCGGTTTTGCCTTGGTCCGTTGCCATGCCTAAGGTCGTATACCGCTTGGCATGCTCGACCGAGCGATAACCTTCCCGTGCGGCCAATTGCACGTCGGTGACAGTGACATCGTTCTGTTGATCAATGAAATGCTTGCCGCGCTGCCCCGCTGGTTTCGTCGTCGGGATATACCACAACAGCTTCCAAGGTTCCTCAGCGACGTCAGATGACGTTTTAGGCACTGCACCAGGCTTTTTCGTTGGAAGGCCAAGTTTAGATGCGAAATCAATACCCGCGAAGTCGCCTTCGTTCAGTGCAGCTTGAAGTGAGAAGCTACCAGCTGCCGCACCACATACCTGTTCAGATTGCAGTGTGTCGCCGGGTACAAAGACACCATCTTCGTCCCGCCAAACATTTTTCCCACCAGAATGGCTGTGCAGATGAACAACGGGATTCCAGCCACCACTAGAGCCAACGATATCGCAGGTGATTGTCTGCACTGTTCCTGTGACGCCCATACCATCTTCGTTAAGCTTCATAATTTCAACGGCACGCACACGTTTGCCACCGATGACAGCAGTGATCACTGAGCCTTCTATGACGTCGATGCCTGCTTCAATCGCTTGTGTGACCAGTTCGCCTTTTGGCTTGGTACGTAAATCGACAATACATGCAACGTCACCACCCGCCGCTTTCACATCAAGCGCAGACCGGTAAGCATCATCGTTATTCGTAAAGATGACGTGGCGGTTGCCAGGTGTGACACCGTATCGGTTAACGTAGGCTCGAACGGCGCCCGCAAGCATGCAGCCGGGGCGATCGTTATCTGAATAAATAAGGGGTCGCTCAAGCGAGCCTGTAGCCAGAAGCACGTTTTTAGCGCGGACGCGCCACATGCGTTGGCGTGAACGTCCATCCTCTCCAAACGCAACATTATTGCTGCGGTTTTGCAGGAAGCCGATGAAGCCGTGATCATAATATCCGAACGCAGTTGTGTGCTTTAAGATCGTGACGTTCGGCATCGCCATGAGTTCTGCTTCGATATCCGCTACCCAATCGGTTGCCGGATGACCATTGATATCAAATCGTTCGTTTAAGAGCTGTCCGCCAAGTTCAGTCTGTTCATCAACAAGAATGACGCGGGCACCGTGTATCGCAGCTGATCTGGCAGCTGTCAGTCCTGCCGGTCCGCCACCAACAACAACAAGATCCGCGTGGGCGTTCATCTTGTCGTAGGTATCTGCATCAGGCTCCATTGGTGAACGGCCAAGGCCTGCCGCACGGCGGATGATGTGTTCATAATATTTCCAAGCCGATACGGGCCACATAAACGTCTTGTAATAGAACCCTGCAGGTAGAATTCGATGGAACAAGCTGTTCACGGCCATGAAATCGAAATTGTGTGATGGCCAGCAATTAACACTGGCAGCGTCGAGACCTTCATAAAGCGGCACGCGTGTGGCCAGCATGTTTGAGATCGTCCGTGCACCGCGCTCCAACTGCACGAGAGCATTTTGTTCTTCAGTACCAGCCGACGTGATGCCACGCGGTCTGTGGTATTTAAAGCTACGGCCTACAAGCATTACGCCGTTTGCTAGCAAAGCAGACGCAAGGGTATCGCCTTCATACCCGGAATATCTGCGACCGTTGAAAAAGAAATCAATGGGGCGGTCACGATCAATGCGACCGCCATCGGTGAGGCGATGTGTCTGGGTCATGACTTCGCCCCTTTTACAGGTTCTTTGGCCAAGTTCTTGGGTGGCTTTTCGCCCATCAAGTACACAGCAAGAATCTCATTGGTATGGGTGTTGCGGGCAACATTGAACCAACGACGGCAACCTGCCGTATGCACCCATCTTTCAAGGTGGGGTCCTTTTGGATTGGTCCGCATGAACAAATAGTTGGCCCATTCAGCATCGCTTAGTTTCTCAGGGTCTTCCGGGCGCACAATATGCGCTTCATGCCCATATGAAAATTCGCTCTCTTCGCGTTCGCCACACCAGGGGCAAGGGATTAAGAACATATCATTGCCTCCTAATGCGCAACGCCGGCGGCGCCGTGCTCGTCGATAAGGTTGCCATTTACAAACCGATCAAGTGCGAACGGTGCATTCAATGGATGTGGTTCATTACACGCGATGGTGTGAGCGAATACCCACCCGGAACCCGGCGTGGCCTTAAAGCCGCCCGTACCCCAACCGCAGTTAAAGTATAGGCCATCCACCGGGGTCTTTGAGATGATGGGGCTCGCATCCGGGCATGTATCAACAATTCCACCCCATTGGCGCATTAAGCGCATGCGGCTGAAAAGCGGGAAGAGTTCACAAACTGCAGCGATTTGGTCTTCGACAATATGCATGCTGCCACGTTGTGAATAGCTTGTATGCGCATCGATGCCCGCACCCATAACCAATTCGCCTTTGTCAGATTGCGACACGTAACAGTGCACAGCACCTGACATCACAACGACATCGATAATTGGTTTCACGGGATCAGAAACCATCGCCTGAAGAGGGTGGCTTTCGATGGGCATTCTGAAACCCGCCATTTCTGAAAGGACGGAGCAATGCCCAGCCACGACAACGCCAACTTTTTTGGCTTTAATATCACCGCGTGTTGTATGGACGCCTTTGACTTGGCCGTTTTGAATATCAAAGCCCGTGACTTCACAGTTTTGAATGATGTCGACACCGCGCGCATCCGCAGCACGTGCCAATCCCCATGCAACGGCGTCATGGCGGGCCGTGCCGCCGCGGCGTTGCAGAGATGATCCCAGAACTGGATAGCGAATATTGGGGTCTAAGTTAATGATCGGTACGAGTTCACGAATTTCTTCTGGGCCGATGTATTCTGAATCAATACCGTTCAGCTTGTTGGCATAGACGCGGCGCTTGGTATCTCTGACATCGCCCAGGCTATGAGCCAAATTGAGAACGCCGCGTTGGCTCAGCATAATGTTGTAGTTGAGGTCCTGGCTCATGCCCTCGTATAGCTGTAGCGACTTTTCATATAGGTGCGCACTTTCGTCCCAAAGATAATTTGAACGAATGATGGTCGTGTTTCGGCCAGTATTACCGCCACCAAGCCAGCCTTTTTCAATGACTGCGACATTTGTAATACCGTGTTCTTTGGCTAAATAGTACGCCGTCGCTAAGCCGTGTCCGCCACCACCTATAACGAGAACATCGTACTCTGGTTTTGGATCTGGTGAGCGCCAGGCTTGTTGCCAATCTTGATGATATCCCATGGCATTTCGAAGCAGGCTGAAAATGGAATAATGTGTCATATCGTCCCTTTATATGTCGCTTCGAAAAACCGTGTCACAAGTATGGTCATTTAGCTCAGAGCTTTAGGCAAATACCATAAGGCTGTGCCTATAATTAGTTATCTTGGTTTCACACCATCCATCCAAGCCGTCTGTATGTTATACGACGTTGATGCGAGTTATTACGACCCTTGATGTTGGTTGGATTTCGGTTTGATCTAAAGAATTGAATTATAGAGCGATATATTGTCATTTCATTAGGTGAAACCCCCAGATAATGTGCGTGCATGACTTCGGTATTTAACTTTAGGGGCTGTACCAGATAACTAGTTCAAATTACCTTGGGCCCATTGTCTTAACTGCTTTAATTGAGCTGACGGATCACTGTTGTTAAATCGCCACTCACATTCCTTTAAAAATAGTCCAAAATGCACCTTGGGAACACCGTTAAATTTACGCATATGACGCTTGGCCTGGTTCCAGAAATTCTCAATGCCGTTGATGTGATTTGCCTTGTCTGCAAACAGTTTGGAATGGTTGATACGGAAGTGTTTAAAGTCCGATACATCCAGCACATTATACCCTCTCCAGCAGTCCGAATA